>Ga0307507_10002772_pt1 | contig 35735 bp, 33 predicted proteins | sample 7_EM_MG_FD_207223 | JGI IMG/M metagenome (GOLD analysis project Ga0307507, IMG submission 207223) | Populus trichocarpa ectomycorrhiza microbial communities from riparian zone in the Pacific Northwest, United States - 7_EM | ecosystem: Host-associated > Plants > Roots > Unclassified | place...
TTGTGCCCCAGTCAGAGGGATGTTGTTCAGCCCTTGCCTCTATACAGGCTAGGATATGCCCTAATTCGCCAAAAGTGAGCGGGCGCAAGGCGAGTGCCGCAGTCCAGATCATGTTCAGAACTTCACCTGATTCTCTCCGGTTGAAGAGACTGTATAACATTTGATGGTATATCTCTTCGAGCCCTGGTGGCAGCTTCCCTAGAAACTTGTCAAAATCAGGGCCCGAACTGAAGTATGTTAGATTTTCAATCGCCAAGGATGCCCAGAGAAATATTCCTTCCGACTTCGCTAGAAGGGCTTCCATTGCTCTCTCTCCCAGACCAACATCCCACCCCCATTCATTCACCCTGCGCCTGATAAACTTTTCCACATCCTCTTTTACAAAGCTGTTCGTATCAAGGTCGATCTTCGTGTATTCGCGGAGGCCACGGGGGAGGTTGTTCGTGATGTGGGGTACTCCACGGCACGAGAGGAATATTTTGACTGTGCGGATTTTCATGAGCTCTAGAATCCTTCTAATCAATTCTTTACATAGGCTCTCCTTAAGCCCATCTACGCCATCTAGGAGGATATAAACAGAACCTGCCCGGCAATCCTGGATCGCTTTTCTTAAAACCTTCCATAAAGAACTTGAGTTGGTGAAAAATCTATCCCCTTGCTTTCCAAGTTCAGCCTTACAGCCATCGAAAAGGTTCCCATCTTGCTGGAGAATGCTATACAGTAGGCTGCTAGCCACATTGGCGAGACTGTGTTGTGATAGGCCGTCCCCATCAGCAGAGTTCCGGGCGGTGGGAAGTTCGGGCGAGATGAAGTGGAAAACCAATTTAACTCCCGTAGGAGGATCGTTGTGTCCTTTGAGAAATTCGGCGGCAACACGCTTAGCCAACATAGTCTTTCCTGTTCCAGGGCCACCACAAAGCCAAAGAAGCCTGGATTCCCCGCTCTTCTGCCACTCCCTATACCCGACTTCCCCGAAAATCCATTCTCCAGTGCCACTCTGTGGTAGGTTATACTCATCGCAGAGGTGGTCTATGTCAATTTCCGGGGGTGACACTCCCCAGCCGCTGCATGCTACTAGCTCTTCAAAGGTTGCTACACAAACTTTTAGACATGTATTTCTAAAACAAAGATTCGCAGTGAAAAGCCACTTACCGGGAACATATGAAGGTACTTGTATACCATAATTATTTATGATATTTGTATTTTTATTATTGCTGTAATTGTTGCCAGACGAGTCCCCTTGGATTGAACTTTGGACGGCTGTCGTTTTGCATACCTTTGTACTAATGCCCTATCAGCTTATCTAGATCCATGTAGATGAACAGCTTAGTTCTATACGTTGTAGCCATCTCCCAACAAATGCTATCTCACTTCCAGAGATATTTTGAGGCCGCTGAAATTAGATAGGTGAGGTGAGGAAGAATGAGGGAATGATGCGTGTCCGTGAGGCAAAAAAGGCAGTAGCCACCATATTAACGCCGTGGGCACTCAACGAGAAGAAATGTGCTAGAGAGCAGAATTCCCCTTCTCAGCTACGAGAGGGGAAAGCACCGCCAACTCAGCCCCCAGTTGAGACGCAACGAAAGGAGCATACGCAGCCTTTGTCCTAGAGGTAGCTACTGCATAGTCCTATACGGTACTCGTAATGTCACAGCGTTTTTTAAGCGGACAGCTATATTGCATAAGGACCCAAAATCGGCTAGATTCAAAAGACTTTGTTAGTATGGCGATAGCGGTCCGTTTTACAAACTACAGGCAGTGGCGAGTAAGGATTATGGATGAGGAATTCTTCCTAAGTATCACAAAGCAGGGCGCAATCTCTACCCCGCATATTTCTCCCAGCCAGGGGGCGCATTGTCCATGGCCCCACTAACCCATCGAGTGCGCAGTGGCATGCGCTGTTTGGAACCATCTCAAACCGCGGTCCTTCGCGTAGGAGGGGGCGGGGAGAGGCAAGTGGAAAGGCAAATGAGGGGAGGCTCTTATTCTCTACACCTTCGTACTCGAGTACAAGTACTGTAAAAGTAATAGTCAGGCGTTGTAAAATGGACTGCTGCTGCATACCGCTAAAGCCCTTTGACTCCGGCCAATTTTTGGCCGGTACGCCAAGTATCATAGTCTGTTCTACAAAGGTTAGGCAATTACGAGTACTGGACTCGAGTACTTATACAGTACGCTCCCTACTCCCTAATTCCCTTAAAATATTATGTCGTGGATAAGAGCCTTTTCCATTAAGAAAAAAAACTCTTGGTATTTCATGGTTTTTGTCAGGTAAAGCCAATGGAAACTTGGCGGGAGCCTCAATCAACCACACTCGCAAATCATAACCAGATTCCATAACAACCTCTATCAATTGGCCAACAGCTACCATGGACCATGGGTATATTTTCTAAAGGGGGAAAGTTCAGCCTCGGTACGGTGCTTGAACAACTACCAGTCATGTTGGGTGCACCAACCGTGAACTTCTGCTTCTCCACCAGCCTTGTCAGGCCGACTGAGCAGAACCAGGTTCTGGATGGTGCCACAGGACAGCCCAAAAAACCGTGATCGAGATACCGCTAATGCCAATATACCGGCGCTGTACTGTAAAGCTTGTTATTGTCAAAAGGAGGCTTTTTTTAGCACTCCCCCCAATGAGGGGGTCACACCCTCCCCAATTCTCCCCGGTGCTCACACAGCCCTGATTCGAAAAAGAGTTTTTCGAGCCGCAATTTTCGGGTCGATCCGTTAGTTTTGTACCAAAAAAAGGCATCGCACACGCTAAAACCTTCGAACCAAAAAACTCGCATAAACCTTTTTCCATCCCAGGGCTAGATGCATCTACCCGAGCAACGTGGTGGGCAGGTCCTCTAGCAAAATCGGAACTCTTGGCATTGAGGGTAGAGGGGTCCCTTCGTATTACCATTAGGCAAAGGTCCTGAGGATAGTGCAATCTCACACATTGTTCGTGTCTTATCCGCTCTTGTTGGTGAAAACCAATACAAGCAAGATCGGATAAAATTTAACTATAATACTGGCACGCACTAAAAACTAAGATAATAATACCGGTATGGGAATGATAGTAGCAGCCAAATTCCGCCAATAATCCCTCTAAGCATCATGTATTCCAGCCCGCCGCACCTACTAAACTAGGATCTCGAGAAGGCATAAAGTGCGGGAGCTCGAAAGAACTTAGTGGTATTATCTCCTAAGCCTTGCATGCCCAAAATGTAGAATACTGATGGTGGGGCGTCGCTTGGGCTCAAGCCATGCGTGTTCGCTTGGGTTGCAGTCAGGCGATAAGAATCGGTGATCTCCAAGAGGAATTTTGGCATTGGTCATTTCACGTGTATTGGTTTTAGTCTCGTGACGGAAGTGTTGACAGCAGAGTTCTTTCCCGGCGGCAGTAATATTGTGTCGCCCTCAAGTCCGTTGCCTCCTCCAACTCAGATTCTAGGCCACATAAAGGTAGGTCAGTAATCAACCAAACTGGCAGGCATAGAGCAATTGATGATCTGCCACTAAATACCGAGGTAGGACAACTAAAATCCTTTAATAGATTATAAAAAGAGAGGGGAGTGTACAGAGAAAAGCGCAATGGATTGTTAAGTGTCTCCGCCCTATTGTTGACGGTAGGGCTTGTGCTCGACCTACGTGACTTGGGATGCGAATTTGAAGAGGCAACGAATTTGAGGGCGACGCGATAGGATTAGTTTATGTTACCGTTCTTCGCGTGTTGGCAGCTACGGTGCGGGTATGTGCTGGTATTCCGGTTGTTTAGATGTCCATTCTTGTGAGATTGTAATCCCTGTCACATCCCCGCAATCTCCGAGGTTTGATCGCCCCCAGGGGTAATGCCCCCAAGCTCGTTCCAAAGGAGTGGAACACCACACCTTTTCGGGAGGGACGAGCTATTGTAGTACACGTACATCGCATCACATCTCTTGAGCATTTTCCACACTCTCCTCCGCCTGTGGAAGAAAATCTATTTATCACCAACAACATTGACCGCCAATGCTCCCCCCCAGTTTGGCCCTCGCTCTCGACATATCAATGTGCACAATTAATATCCTAGCAGGACGCGCCGCATCCACAATACTCCTCTCCCGCCACACCTACTCTAGCACAATCACCACATCCATACTACTGACCCCCCCAGCCTTAACCTGTAGGCTCTCTACCGTCTCATCCTCCGGTCTAAGCCCCCCCAACCCGCCACCTCCTGGGACCTACCAACCGCGGTTTCCTCATGGGCAACTTCTCCAGGCCCAAAATATGCCGTCTGGGACCCCGCAAGCCATCTAGATGCGCACGATTCCGACCAGCCGACTGCCACAGTGTCTAGGAATCTCTGACCTCGAGCGGGTTCCCGACAACGCCAGAGATGCTGAAGGGGGTGCTACATACGAAGAACCACAGCCTCATCGAATCCCCGCTGGTAATGAATGACGTCAGCAGCGTTCCCGGAAAAAAGGGGCTACCATTTGTGGAGGGTGCGGGGCACAAGGCGTAGAGGGAGTTGCTGCTGCCAGCTTTCTCGCATGTGCATGTTAAGGAGTTGGTACCTGGGCTTTGGCCTAGGGGAGTAGAAACGACTGAGAAGATAGAGGAAGTGGTGCGCTTCCCGGAGCGGCGCTGGCGGGGAAGAGGGGGGGGGGGGGTGGAGGTGGGGAAGTGGTGCTCGTTGGCGACGCTAGATATAATCGGCTTTCCGACTTCGGCTACGAATTCCGTGCGCTGGAGAGTGCTTCCCAAGCGGGAGTAGCAATACCGAGGAAAAGCTCGGCTCTGAGTTAGTAGACGCATACAAGCAATAGGTAAAATGTATTTGAATACTAGGATTAGCAAAACATATGGCTAATTAGCTGTTGGTATCTAATCGCTCATACTAATTAGTGCTCAAATGTTTAGTACATCTTGCCTGTTACCTGTACAATACAATCTTCAACATGAGTAACCCATTCCGGATCGTGGCGACCCTATCCAGTATATTTCCCCCCCGCTTCGTCTAGCCCCCCTCGCTAAGCTAGCCCGCGACATCGCGCACGTGGCGTCGATTATCGGACGTGTAACCATGCAAATCTTTGTTGCTAAAAAATCTGTCCTAGCTGCCTCCTCGGAAGACTTTGGATCTACGTACGTCCTCTCTATAATGCTAAAATCGAACACCTACACAGGCTCACATAAGAGAGTCCAATATACGCGGCTAAATAATGGCCTTCCTAGCCGCGGGGCGCAAGACTAGCGCTACGTTAATGATCTAGGTCATACAGTTCTTACCCCAGTCGGAGGACACGTCCAATCTCACCTTCGCGCTGAAATCCGCTCCGCATTTTCCTCCGGTCTGCGGACGACTGTCACATGCGATCCCCAGCTCGTAGTATCTTTCCTATATCATGTTGTGGGTGCTTCGCCTGTATCTTCCCGTCGGCTTGACGCTGCGTGTAGCAGCTAAGGATACGAGCCTAGACGGGGCGTTCGTGTCTGATGGGCACGCCCGCCATGCTCTCCCCGTCCCCATTCGAGAAAGCCCGTTCTACACTAGCCAATCTCGGGCCCTCCCTTTCGAATACTAGCACTGTCTTTTTATCCCGGCAAAAGCACAATCTTTCGCCCACCGCCAAGGAAATAACCCTTCAGCTTCTCAGCGGGAAAATGTGATCGTCAAAAATCATAAAAATTTAAATCTTTCTCTAAGGAAATGCACCAGAACACTACTAAATCGCAGGATTTTGTCTCATGCCAAAAGACCACTATGCAGATGGCCTGTGTGGCTTGAAATTAGCTATAGATCTCCTTTTAGGAAAATGCCATGGTAGGCATCCTGTGAAGCTTGTTTAGCACCGCAAGGAATCATTGGGTGAAACGTTGCACTTTTGTTAGGATAAAAGAAATTGCTGGTACTCTACAGAGAGGGCCTGGAAGTGGCTCGTATAGAATAAGTCCCCCCCATTCGCGATTAACGGGAGCGTGGCGCTATAAGGCACTAGTACGGACGAGTTCAAGCCCGAGAGGTGGGCAGACAGAGAGGACGGAGCGGCTGCTATTGGAAGTGACCATAGGTTTCTCACATGCCTGGCGGGGCTGAGGGAGTGCATTGGGAATTCCTTTGCTAGGGTAGATTTTAAGTGTCTGCTTGCGGCCACGATTGGAAGATACTAGTCTGAGCAGGATGGGAAGAGGGAGGTGGTTGTTAAAGCCGGGCTCACGGAGAAAGACTAAGAAGGCATACCCGTTTTGGTTATGCAGGTGGTTTGTGGTGAATTTTTCACTACTTCGCTAATCACTGTTATCAAGGGATGAAGGAAGGATAAAAGGAATGCACCGAATCATGTGCGGTCACTCGACGCTTTCCCCGCTGCCCGATACCATCTGAGTGGTGGTAAAGTTGCCATAGACAATCTCACATAACTACAATTTAGATAAGCTAAGAACATTATTACCGAAGTCTGCTACAGAATCTCGCCGAGACTATAGAAATCAAATAGTAGAATAAAGCCATCAAAAAATTCACCAAACAAGTATCATAAAACTAGCCCGAGAAAGAACATAAATCATCACACCCACCCTAAAACAACGAACAAGCCGACCAGCAAGCCACTTCCCCCGGCGTCGAAACCCCCTCGCACAGCTAGCAACCCAGCTTAGCTATCTAATAAATTCACTATGCACCGTTAATAACCTAAGCCCGACCGACCCCAACAACCAGCCCAACAGAAAAACCAACAAGCGAACACAATCCCCCAAAAGAGAGCATAGCGTAATCTGCCACTTAAAATAACCCGACCAAGTGAAAACCCTTCGCAGCACTACGATACATGCATGATACGTGATGAAAGAGACCAACCCCCGACATGCGATTGGGGCCCTGATGTTAGTTAAAGAATGGTAACGATTGATCGTAGACGAGAGGAAAGGCTCTCCGAGTTCCCAGCATATAACTAGGGCACAGTAGGGCCTTTCTGCCTCCTGGTGAGTTACGTACACATTGCCACAGCAAGCAAGAGAGCCAAGAAAACGCACAACAGCAGCAGACTTGCCCCCATGGGTTCGGCGATGACTTGGTTTCCTCGAATACAGATGCCGGTCACCACCCCAATCTCTTCTACAGCCCCCCTCTACAATGCGCCTCCTGGGCTCGTCTGAGGTTTCGTCTGCAACCTTCTCCACAATTTCCTCAACAACCTGCTCCGGGGCCGCACTGCGCTTCCCTTCTTGGCCTTTCCAACATCCCTGGCCTGTTTGAGAATATCCAAAAAATCTCCTCTCCCGAGATTTTCCCCTAATTCCGATGCCGTTCCCTGAGCATTATTCATGATATTTAAATCCGCGCCGCTCACGACCAGAAGCTCCACCATATCTGGGCGAGCGAATAGCAAAGCAAGGTGAAGCGGGGTGTTGCCGAAGTGGTTTTGATTGTTGATTTCGTAACTGTATGCCCCGTAACCTAGTGTTCTGAGTGTTTCCACCTGCTCTACCAGCGTAGACGAATGCCCGGAAAGAGCTACTATGAGTGGCGGGGCTTCGGTGTCTTTATTTAGGGCAGTGAGACGGGAGGGTCCACAATTAGCAATCAGGGTCTCGTAGGCCCTTGGCGTAGGCTTAGCTGATAGGTGTAATCGTGGAAAATTGTAGTTTAGCCGCATTGGGACATATGAGAGCGTTTTTTTTACCAAGGGCATGAGCCCCAGACAGACTGCGATGTGTAGTGGTGTCTGCTCCCCTGCCAAAGCCTTCATTCTCACGTCTCCGCACAGCTCAATCCAGGGTTTTCGTATGATGTCGCTAGTTCCGAAGAACTGATACTGCAACCAGTTATGAGTATAATCGTCATTGAAATGGTCTTCGCAGATCTCGGTGCTTCGACAGGCACGAATGAACCAGGATTCCGCTGCATATCTGAGATAGGGCCACTTGGCCGCAGCTTCCTGTGGGTCTTTCCGCGCCGCTTCCCAAGGAGCCACTCGTAGCTCCTTTCCCGAGTCTGGCCCCCAGCTTGAGTCCCAGGACCGATTGTGGTGCCTCCTAGCCTCCCCCCTTGGGAACTGCCCCGGGTCTCCGAACACATCGTGAAGGTATTGGAAGCACTCCAAGAAGATTGTAAGGTCTACCTCGCTTTTAGAAAGTACTGGGAGGCTACCCTTGTTGTTTTGGTTGAAAAGGTATTCTATTGCGGTATGATGAACAATGGATACAGTTGTGTCGGTAGCCTGGAGAAATCCCATCGAAGACTGGACATACGTTCTGATTTCCTCCTCTACTTTGGGCTGAATTTCACGCCTTGTCCGTTTGCAAGAGGAATCTCGTTCAGCCCTTGTTTTTTCCTCTATACACACTAGCATATAGCCTAATTCGCCAAATGCGAGCGGGCGTAAGGCGAGTGCTACACACCAGATCGTGCTCAAAACTTCTAGTGGTACCCCACGTGAAAAAAGAGTGTCTAACATTTTTTCGTACACGTCTTCTAGTCCTAGCTGGGGTTTTCTTAGAAACTCGTCAAAATCAGAGCCCAAACTGAGGTGCTTTAGACTTTCAATCACCAACAATGCTGGGGGGAGGGTGCCCTCCGCCTTCGCTTGATGTGTTTCAGCTGCTCTCTCGCTCAGCTCAACATCCCAATCCCATGCATTCGCTCTACTCCTGGTGAGTGTTTCTGGATCCTCGTTTGCGGGGCTGTTGGCATCAAGGTTTATCTTGATGAATTCATGGGTGTTATGGGGGAGGTTTTTCGAGATGTAGGGTACGTCTCGACTGGAGAGAAATATTTTGACCTTGCGGATTTTCCTAAGCTCTAGAATCTTTCGGATCAACTCTTTGCATGAGCCCTCCTTCAGCCTATCCACGCCGTCTACGAGGATGTATACAGGGTCCGCCCGGCACTCCCAGATCGCCTTTGTCAGTAGCATCCACAAAAAACTCGGGTTGGTGAAAAGTCTATCCTCTTGCTTTGCAAGTTCAGCCTTGTAGCCCTCGAGAAGGGTTCTATCCTGCTGCAGAATGCTATACAGTAGCTCGCTGGCTACTTTGGAAAGTCCGGGTTGTGATAACTCGGCCTCATGAACAGAGTTCATGCCAGTGGGAAGTTAAGGTGGGACAAAGTAGAAAACCAATTTAACTGCATTAGGAGAATCATCGAGTCCTTTGAGAAATTGGGCGGCAACACGCTTGGCCAACATAGTCTTCCCTGTTCCTGGGCCACCGCAAAGCCAAAGAACCTTGGATCGCCGACTCTCCTGCCACGTCCTATACCTAACCTCTTTGAAAATCCATTTTCTAGTGTTTGCCTTAGGCTCGTTATAAACGTCGCGGAGGTGTTTTAAGTCAATTTCTGGTGGTGCAACCCAGCCCATGCGCACCACTAGCTCCCCAAACGTTGCTACAGAATTCTTAGCCATAAATTCAGGAGGACTGTCTGTGGAAGACTGCGTACCGGGAACATATGAACGTACTTGTACACTGTGATTATTTGTGATATTTGTATTGCTACTGAAGAGAGTGGTGGTGAGGTCGCTAGAGTTTTTCCTGAGGTAGGGCGGCTCCTTCGCAATGCCCTTCTTAGTCTCCGCCAGCTTTCTCTCATCCCGTTTTAGAATATTCAAACTATCTCCCCTCTCGAGCTCTGCCCCTAATTCTGGTGCTGTTAACTGGGCATTGTTCTTGATGGTTAGGTCAGCTCCTTTATTAACTAGAAGCTCAACTATCTCTGCGTGATCGAATTGAAAAGCGAGGTGAAGCGGGGTATTGCCGGAGTGGTTTTTCTTGTTGATTTCGTCATGGCAAACACTATGATCTGCAAACTTTTTTACCAGGGCCTTCAGCATGGACGAATGGCCCGAAATAGCTGCTTCGTGTAGTGGTGTGTTGCCGTCTTGGTCCGGCAACCTCAGGAGGGATGGCTCGCTCTTGTCGATCAGGATCTTGTATGCCCCGGATATGAAATTGGCTGCTAGGTGTAGTGGTGACCAATAGCTATTCATCCCCTGTGTGAACTCTGAGAGAGCCTTTTCTACTAGGGGCATGAGCCCGAGGCAGACTGCAATATGTAGTGGTGTCTGCTCCCCAGCCAAAACCTTCATTCTCGCATCTCCGCATAGCTCAATCCAGGGCTTTCGTATGATATCGCTGGTTTTGAAGAATTGATGCTGCAGCCAGTTATGAGTTGAGTCGCAGAAATTGCCTTTTGAGATCTCGATGCTACGACGGGCATGGATGTACCAGCATTCTGATGCATATCTGAGAAATCTCCGCTTAACCGCAGTTTGCTGAGGGTCTCCCCGCGCCACTTCCCAAGAAGTCTCTCCGGGCTCCTCTCCTTGACAATCACCGCCAAAGCTTGAGTCCCCAGACAAAGCATCGTCCCACCTAACATCCCCCCTTGGGAATCTCTCTGGGTCTCCAAATGCATAGTGTAGGTCAAATGCATAGTGTAGGTATCGGAAGCACTCCCAGGAAACCGCGAGCTCTGCTTCGCTTTTAGAAAGTACTGGGAGGCCGCCCTTGCTGCATTCGTCGAAAAGATATTCTATTGCTGTATGATGGACAATGGACACAGTTTCAGCGGTCGCCCGGAGAAATCCCATCGAGGACCGAGCATATATCCTGATTTCCTTCTCTGTTCTAGGCCGAATTTCGCTGTTTGTCCCCCTTCTATAGCAGGGCCGTTGTTTAGCCCTTGCCTTTTCCTCTATACATGCCAGGATATGGCCTAATTCGCTAAATGTGAGCGGGCGAAGGGCAAGTGATACACTCCAGATCATGTTCAGAACTTCTCCCGATTTCCCCCGTGAGAGGACAGTGTGCAACATTTTTCGATATACGTCCTCAAGCAACCGGGGCTTCTTTAAAATCTTGTCGAAATCAGGGCCCGAACTGAAGTATGTTAGATTATCGATAGCCAATGATGCCCAGAGGAAGATGCCTTCCGATTTCTCCAGAAGGGCTTCCATTGCTCTCTCCCTCAGATCTTCATCCCACCCCCATGCATTTACTCTGCGCCTGATAAATGTTTCCACATCCTGCTTTACAAAACTGTTTGTATCAAGGTTGATCTTACTGCATTCGCGGTAGTTATGGGGGAGATTATTCGAGATTTGGGGTACGTCCCGACAAGAGAGAAAATTTTTGACTGTGCGGATTTCCATGAGCTCCAAAATCCTTTCAATCAATTCTTTACATAAGCTCTCCCTCAGCCCATCTACTCCATCGATGAGAATGTATACATGGTCATGGTCGGTCTTGCAATCCTGGATCGCTTTTCTTAGAACCTTCCATAAAGAACTCGGGTTTGTGAAAAATCTATCCCCTTGCTTTTGAAGTTCAGCCTTGCAGCCATTAAAAAGGGTTCCATCCTGCTGGAGGATTCCATACAGTAGGTCGCTGGCTACCTTGGCTAGCCTGAATTGTGGTAACTCGGCCTCATCGATAGATATCCCGGAAGTGGAGAGTTCAGGGGAGACAAAGTGGAAAGCCAATTTAACCCCATTAGGAGCATCATCGAGTTCCTTGAGAAATTCGGCGGCAACACGCTTGGCCAACATGGTCTTTCCTGTCCCAGGGCCACCGCAAAGCCAAAGAAGCTTGGATTCCTTGCTCTCCCGCCACATCTTATATACAACTTCTTCGAAAATCCATTTTCCTGTATCACCCCTAGGCAAGTTATATTCGTCGCGGAGGTGGTCTAGGTCAATTTCTGGTGGCGACACCCCCCAGCCAGTACACTTGATCAGTTCCTCAAAGGTTGCTACACAAATTCTTAGCCACAAGTTTAAAACCAAGATTGTGGGCTGCATACCCGGAACGTATGAAGGTACTTGCACACCATAATTATATATGGTATTTGTATTGTTGCTATTGTTATTGAGAAGGACCCACAGATTGAACTTTGGACAGTTGTCATGTCGAGTGCTTCCCAGCTAATGCCCTGTTAGCCGATCTAGATCCATAGAGAAAATCAGCCTTGTGCTATACTATGACTATCTTCCCACAAGTTATCTCCCACCGCCCGAGATATTTTGAAGTCTTCCACTCGAATGCGCAAGGTCAGGAGGGATGAAGGACAGGTACAATTCCAGAAGAATAAGGGGGGCAGTAAACGTTACCACCGTGAGTACTCGGAGAGAAGATAAATGTGCTAGGACGTTGGAATTCCCCTTCTCGGTTATGGGAGGGGAAAGCGCCGCCAACTAACCCCTCAGTTGAGATGAAATAAAAGGAATATACACGTGCCTTTCTATGAGTAGGACTGCACAGTCCTAGACTAGGCTGGGCACAGAAATCTGTGGGGCTTTGGTCTGGCTCGCCGAAAGTAAGCTGTATGTAAACTACCGGTAATTTTTTTGGTGAGGCGAAAAGTCTGTCGAACTCCCCGTGCGCTGGATGGAGCAAAAGCTGCTCCATGTGCGGTCAATGAGGCCCGTTTATGGAGCCAATCAGAGGAAGTTTGTCAGACTCTTATTCTCCAATAAATACCTTTTCCATTTCCAGTCCCACTGTCAACCATACCGGTAGCTCCAAGCAGATCGGCTGCGCACCATTCCTCAAAGCACAACTCAAAATCCAAAACAATCACAAATAACAAGAGCTCACAACCTACCACCTCCCTTCCCTATACCGGTACCCAATCTCTCCTCACCACTCTCCTCTTTCTTCCCATGGCCATGTCACTTCCGGGCCCTCTTCTCCTCCTCCCTATCCCTCGCCCTCTTCGTCCTGAAGTTCGACAAACTAACCCTTCATACCCAGTACCCGAAATGAGGATTATAGGTGAGGCATTCTTCGTGGGTATCACCAAGTGCAGCTCAATCTCTATCTCGTTTTAAACGGCGACAATGAAACGAAACTCCAAGAGTTAAGACAACAGAAAAGGAACTCCTATCGTCAATGCACAGCTTATGGTGGGGAAGCTTTCTCCTATTCACTATCTCTCTTGCTCACGTTCACTAACGCTCACGCTCGACTAACTAACTAACGGTAAAAACAGAAGTACATATAAACCATAACGAAGTCCTCTTAATCTTCCGGTAATCGCGACACATGCCCTTTCTCTTTGACATATATCCTCCTTTCCTGTCCATAGCCTCCGTGCCGGGCATCCAACCCTTCGTGCATCCGACTATTTCATGGTCGTATTGCTTCCGGCACCGCATCACTCCCAAGCGCATATCCGAAGCCTTTCTTTATACGACAAAGCGATAAGCTGAACGCGATATGTTGAGGGCGATATGCTGAGCATACTGAGCAGCATCAAAGGCTTCCAACATCTCGTATATCTCTCCCAATATGAGGTTAGATTTGTCATGACCCCGCTAACCCATGGCCGCGCGCGGTGGCATGTGATGCTTAAAATCACCTCAAATTGCGGTACTTTTCGGAGGAGGCGGGGAGAGTGGTAAGGCAAATTACAGGAGTTTTAGGCTCCGCACGCTCATAATGGCATGACATTATTGCCCACCGCCGAAATCCCCAACCCCCGGCCAACCCCCGGCCCGTGTTCAATAGCTGTCCGTTTTACAAAGGTTAGGCAATCACAGATACACTCTCTGCTCTCTACGAGTATTTCTCCAAAACTAATAACGGCGACGGAAACTCGGTGAGAGACTCAATCAACTAAATAAAATCTCATAACTTCCACCATCAAGTGACCAACAGCCACGACAGGCAAATTTTCTCGAGCCAGAAATTTATTCCCGCTACGCGAGTAATTACCAACCAACTCAAGCGAACCGACCATGGGCTTCTACCTCGACCAGCAGTCTAAGCTGCCAACTGTGCAAAGTCGAATTCCGGATGGTACTCAAGCAACCCCAAAAACTATGTGGTGGGGGTACCGCTGATAGAAAACCCAATTGCTCTCACTCAAAAGTTTAGTTTTTTCCTAGGATTCCCTCCTGCGAAGGTTATGTCTTCACCAACTGCCCTCAACAAGTTCCCCTCAACGCTTGTACAATCACGGGCCTCCTTGAGTTGAGGCATCCAGCGCCAGTTTGAGAAAGAGTTTTTCGAGTGGCAGGTCCTATAATATTAATTTAGTGGGATAGACTATTGTGTACTATACAAACAGTGGTAAGAGCATATGTGTTGGGGACATTGGGGCGAGAGAGAAGCCCATATTGCTGTCATAAGCGGGGTCTACTAGCTAATGAAAGAAATGAAAAAAAAAATTGGTATACACTCTCTCGCCCAAATTGCCCCAATACATACAGTCTTACTATGACTGAGATAGTACGTGCTAGTTTATCCCACTTGCATTCAAGAAAAAGAAAAAAATCATTTCCCACAGCTTGGACAAAACTTTTGCAAATCGCAATAATTGTCCCAACACTGGCAGATTATTACTTGTTCTATGCTAGCTAGTATAGTCGATACCCGGCCTGCGTAGCCCAGAATCCGAATCTAAGCAGGCAACAAATTTGAGGGCCACGCGATACAAGTACCGGTATTAATGTCGCCAGAGAAGAATCCTAGTGTCACCACTTTTGCCACAGGCCTAAAAATAATAGGCAATATGGCTGATGCCAAAAATTTTCTTGAAGACGCCGACCCCTGTCGCTTGATGCCCAAGCGAACATGACCCTGTCCACCCTCGCCTTAGCCGAGTAAGTCGATCATAAACAATCACACTACTCTGGTAGCGGGATCTAGCCTTAGTGTAGAAACACATTTATGCGAGGTTTTCAGCTGGCAGGCTTTGGTATGTGTAAGGCCTTTTTTTTCACGCAAAACTAATAGTATTCAATAAAAAATTTCCAGCTTTCCTGCTCCTTGGACAAAACTTTTGCAAATCGCAATAAGATCCTTTTTAACAAATCTTAGAAGAGAGGGGGGCGCAGGGGGAAAAACACAATGGATTGTCAGGTGTTTTCCTCTCTAGTATCGCCCTTGCGGCTAGTATGGTACTGTTGCGGGTCTTCCCCGTCAGTCTTCGTTCATCACTGCTTTCGTACTTGATCAAACCGATCAATTACGACCATCAAACAATCGTCTTTCGTTTCCCTCGCCGGAAGCTCTGCAGTCACAATTGCCAATCCCCACAAAAGAACGCCTGATGGGATGATTTCTCTCAGACGAAGAAAAATCCCACGATGCTTGATTGTTGTCAGAGGTGTTGTTGCCTCTCTTAAGTAACAAAAATAAGACTAGCTAAACCAGCAACTTCGCTATTCCGGAAAAGCATGCGCAAGCCTCACTAAAAATCCAAAAATGTCGTGAAGCTATTCCCACGCGCCACAGTACTCTACTGTACCCGACTTACGTAACCTAGAGCAAGGATTTTAGGCTGGCGCGATAGTATTAAGCCCTGTTTGGCGTGTCACAATATAAATATATTGCAATAAAAGTTGTAAGTGGCATATATTCTAAAATAAATTTATAGCATATTTCAGAAATATAGGCATTTGGTTGAGCAACCATGGGGCATCTTGCAATTGGAAAGTGCACGGGGGTGCATCGTAAGCACTACTTACCCGCGGGGTATTCCTCCAACATCGCCCCACCTCTCTTTGAGCGTTTTTCACACTCACCTCTCCACCTGCTGAAGAAGAGAGATCTATCGTATCTCTCACCCACCAACGTTGACCGCGTGCTCCCCTGCAGTTTGGCCCTCGTTCTGGGCCCGGCATTGTCCACAACCAACATCCTAGCAGGATGCGCCTCATCCAAAATATTCCTCTCCCGCCACACCCACTCTAGCACAATCACCACATTCATGCTGCTAACCCCCCAACCTTAATCTGTAGGCTCCTCTCTTAAACTCGACACTTCCTGGGGCCCACTAACCCTAGCTTTCTCGTCGGCAGCTCTGCCATGACCGGAAAAATGCTGCCCGGAGCCCCGCAAGCCATTCAGACGCGTGCGATTCCGCCCAACACCTGGCGTGTCTTCCCCGCAATGCTGGAGGTGCTGAAGGGAGCGCTACATGTAAAGAACTAAAGCCGTATCAAATCTCCACTAGTAACGAATGACATCGGCAACATTCTCGGGGGGAAGGTGCTGCTGTTCATGGAGGGTGCAGGGCATAAGGTGCAGTGGAGGTTGCTCCTCCCGGCTTTCTCGTATATGCATATTAAGGTATTAGTGCCCGGGTTTTGGTCAAGGGGCTAGAAATGGCCGAGAAAGTGGTAGAGGTGGTGCGCGCTTCCCGGAGCGGCGCTGGCAGTTACCGGGAGGTGGGGGGGGAGGGTGATGGAGATGGGAAAGTGATTCTCATTAGCAACGCTGGATATAATCGGCTCTTCCGGCTTCGGCTACGGATTCCGTGCGCTAGAGGGTGCTTCCATAGGCGGGAGCAGCAATTCCGGAGGAAAGCCCGGCTCCGAGTTAGCAGATGCGTACAAGCAACAGGCACGAGGTGCCCAAGCGGATTAGCAAAATATATGGCTAATTATGTCTCCGTATCTGAGAGCCCATACTAATTGGTGCTCCAATGTTCAGGGTACATCTTCTCTGTTACCCGTACAATACAATCTTCAACATGAGTAGTCTATGCCGGATCGCGGCTATCTTATCTATGACCTCTCCCTCCTGCTTCCTGCAGTCCCTCTCGCTAAAGAGGACCAGCATCTTACACGCAGCGCCCACTAAAGACACGTGACTGCGCAAATCATTGACGCCAAAAAATCTGCACTAGCTACCCTCCCTCCCCCGAAGACTCTGAATCTAAAGACATCCTGTCTGTAATGCTAAAACTGAACACCTACACGGGCCCGGATGCGGCGTCCACCATGTGCGACCAAATGGTGGCCTTCCTAACCGCGGGAATGAAACCACCGCTAGGTTAATCATCTGGGCTATACGCTCCTTCTGCCAGCTTGAAAACAGACACATCCAATCGCTTCCCAGCGCCGAGATCCATGCCGCATTCCCCTCCCGCTTGCCGACGACTATCTCATACAGCCAGATCTCCAGCCTGAAATATTTCCCCACGTCACGCCCGAGATGCTTCTCTTGTGCTCTTCTGTCAGCGTAACGCTGCGCGTAGTAGCCAAGGAACACAAGTCTAAACGGAGCTCTCGTCCCCCCCGTTAGTGGCAAACAGAAGGGTGGCGCTGTGGGGAGCAGACGCGGAAGGAGTTCAGGCCCCAGGTTGGGCAGGCGGAGAGGATGGAGCGGCTGCAGTCGAGAATATCCGTGGGTTTTTCACATTCCTGGTGGGTCCCAGGGGTACATTAGGAATGTGTTTGCCAAGGTAGAGTTTAAGCTTTTGCTTGCGGTCGTGATTGGCAGGTTCGAGCTTAAACAAGATGGAGGAGAGAGGCCTTTGTTAGGGGCGGCTCGCCGCGGGACCCTCGTTTCGGTTAAGGGGGTGATTTGGGCGGAATTTTCCATCTATTTTGTAAATATCGTTTGTTATCAAGGAATGAAAGAAGGATGGAAGGATGGAAGGAATGCATGGGATCATGTGTGGTTAATCACGCGCGGTCACTCGACGCTTTCTCCTCTGTCCTATCTCTAGTGGTAAATTTACCAAGGAATCTAACAACCTCAGTATCATTGCACTCGAATAAACTAAACAGCATATTATCGCAGAAGTACAATATGACCAGAATAGTATTTCGCTAAGGACTGTCTGGGTGAAATAAGGGAATAAGGCCGTTATTTAATTTTACAAAATAAGTGGGACTAGCCCCATAAAGAACATAACCATGATACGCTGCTAACTCCAAAACAATGAACAAACTAACTAACGAGCGTTATCCCCTCCCCAGAAACCCCCTCCTGCGGCTACCAACTAGCCTAACCCAGCCATCTCATCAACTCGGTATATACCGCCACCCCCGTGGGACCCTAAATTCACTACTTAACATCACTTAGCCAAGTGAAAATCCGTAGCTGTGCCAGGATACAAGGTCCATAATGAATGAAACCAGGGCGAGGCATGCGACTAGAACGGTTCGGGGCGCTGTGACCGGAGCGAGTGATACCTCATGATGATATAGGATCGGAAGCTCGATTTGACCGCCCTCCAGAAGCCTAAAGGTCCCGGTTAACCTTTTTTGTTCTCTCGAGTTAGTCGCCTCCAGGGAGAAGGCCCTGCGAAGGCCCTACTCAATTTATTAGCACTCTATTCCGTATAACATTATTATAGTAACATAGGGCTATCTGTTCGCCTACCTCGTGGAATCACTCCGAGGCCTCCACCACGGGCTACTCTGCTGGGTCCGCCTACGGTTCTTGACAAGCTCCTTCTTGGCCCCCTCTTGCTTTCTCTCGGCCTGTCTTAGAATATCCAAACTATCTCCCCTCTCAAGCCTTTCCCCCAATTCAAATGCTGTCATTTGGGCATTGTTCTTGATGTTTGGATCCGCTCCCTCTTTGACCAGAAGCTCGACTATTTCTATATGATCGAATTGGAAAGCGAGGTGAAGCGGGGTGTTGCCGGAGTGGTTTTGCTTATTGATTTCGTTGCTATCTGTTCTCTGGTCTCCGAGCTTTTTTAACAGGGCCTTAAGCATGGATGTATAGCCGGAAATAGCAGCTTCATGGAGTGGTGTGTTTCCGTATTGATCCGGATCTGTGAGGAGGGATGGGTCGCCCTTGGCAATTAGGATCTTATATGTCCCAGAAATGAACTTTGCTGCTAGGTGTAGTGGTGACTGATTGCTGTTGGTCCTTTTTGTAAAACCCGAGATTGCTTTTTCTACCAGGGGCAAGAGTCCCAGACACACTGCTATATGTAGTGGCGTCTGATCCCCTGCCAAAACCTCCATTCTTGAATCTCCGCAGAGCTTAGTCCAGGGGTTTCGTATGATGTCGCTGGTTTCGAAGAACTGATACTGCAGCCAGCCATAGGTAGAGTCGTCGCAGAATTCATTCCTTGAAATCTCAATGCTCTGACGGGCATGAATAAACCAGGATTCTGCTGCATATCTGAGATATGGCCACTTGGCCACGGCTCCAGATGGGTCCTTCCGTGCCACTTCACATGGTGTCTCTCCTGGCCCCTCTTCCTGGTAATCTGTCCCCAAGCCCGAATCCCTGAACCCATTGTGGTGCCCACTAACATTAACATCCCCCTTTGGGAATCTCTCTGGGTCTCCAAAAGCATGGTGAAGGTATCGGAAGCACTCCCAGGAAATTGTGAGGTCTCCCTCGTTTTTAGAAAGTACCGGGAGGTTGTCGTTGCGGTTTTCGTCGAAAAGATATTCTATTGCTGTATGATGGACAATGGATATAGTTGTGTCGGTAGCCCGGAGAAATCCCATAGAGGACTGGATATACATCCTGATTTCCTTCTCTGTCCTCAGCCGAATTTCGCTGCCTGTCACCCTGCGAGAAGGTCGTTGTTCTTCTCTTGCCTTTCCCTCTATGCATGCCAGGATATAGCCCAATTCGCTAAATGTGAGTGGGCGCAAGGCAAGTGCTACGCTGCGGATCGTATTCAGAACTCCCCCCGGTCCTCCCCGTAAGAAGAGAGTGTGCAACATTGTTCGGTATATTTCTTCAAGTCCTAATGGGGGTTTCCTTAAGAACTCGTCAAAATCAGGACCAGAGCTAAAGTATGGTAAACTTTTAATCGCCAACGATGCCCAGAGGAAGGTACCACCCGACTTCGCTAGAAGACTTTCCATCGCTCTCTCTCTCAGCTCAATATCCCATCCCCATGCATTGACCCTGCGCTTGATAAATGTTTCCACATCCTCTTTTACAAAAATATTTGTGTCAAGGTCGATCTTAGCGCACTCGTGGGGGCTATGGGGGAGGTTGTTCGAGATGTAGGATACGTTCCGACTGGAGAGAAAGATTTTGACTGTGCAGACTTTCATGAGCCCTAGAATCCTTCTGATCAGCTCTTCGTGTGCCCTCCCCCCAAGTCCATCTAAGCCGTCTATGAGGACGTATACAGGGTCTGCTCGGCAATCCTGGATCGCTTTTCTTAGGACCTTCCATAAAGAGCACGGGTTGGTGAAAAATCTATCCCCTTGCTTTTGAAGTTCAGCCTTGCAGCCATCGAAAAGGCTTCCGTCCTGCTGCAGAATGCTATACAGTAGGTCGCTGGCTACTTTGGTAAGTCTGAGTTGTGACAACCGGTCCTCATCGGCTGAGTCCCCGTCTGTGGGGAGCTCGGGCGAGACGAAATGGAAAACTAATTTAACCCCGTTAGGAGGATCAGGCCCTCCGAGCAATTCGGCAGCAACACTCTTAGTTAACATAGTCTTTCCCGTTCCAGGGCCACCGTATAGCCAAAGAAGCTTGGACCCACTGCTCTCCCGCCACTCTCTATACTTGGCTTCTTTGAAAATCCATTTTCCAGTGTCAGCTTGTGGTAGGTTATACTCGTCACGGAGGTGGTCTAGGTCAATTTCCGGTAGCGGCACCCTCCAGCCGGTTCGCACTACCAGCTCTTCAAAGGTTGCTAGGCAAATTCTTAGACATAAGTTTAAAATAAAGAGTGGTAATGGAAGGCTGCTTACCGGGAACATTTGAAGGTACTTGTATACCGAAATTATTTGTGATATTAGTGTTTATATTATTGCTGTCGTTGTTACCTGAGAAGGGCCCCCAGATTGAACATTCAGCAGTACTCATTTTGCATTCTTTGGTACTATCGTCCTGTTAGCTGGTCTGGATCCATGTAGAAAAATAGCCTGGTGGTATACATTGTGGCCATCTCCCCACAACTGTTCTTTTACCGTTAACGATATTTTGAGGTCCCTGAAATTAGATGTGCGAGGTCAGAAGGGGCGAGGGAAGCGTGCAGTTCTGTGAGGGGAAGGGACAGAAGCAACCATATTAATGCCGTTCTCACAGCACTCGAAAAGAAGATAAATGTGCTATGATAGCAAGTTAGAATTCTCCTTATCGGCTACAGGAGGTGAAAGCACTGCCAACTCAGCCCTGAGTTGAGACCAAACAAGGGATATACACTCTCGTTTGAAAAGTCTTCCTAACCACGCTAATCCACCCACGCAGTTCTCGCTATTGCTCAGCCTGCCCTAACATACTACGCTAGTCACAAGTACGAAGACTTTGCAAATAGGAGTGTACACCACACCTGGCTAGGAGACACAGTTACTGCGCTATTCTACACCAGGCTGTGCACAACAGCCGAACTCTGGTAAGGCTCTTCGAAAGTACTAACTTAGCGAAAAAAGAATTTAACCTAACCCCCCAGGGTTTCCATACAAAATGCACAAATTTAGCCACCACCACAAAAGTGTACAAAGGGGGAACCACAGAGAATATATCATATAAGACCGCCAATCAGCTTCAGCCCCACCAACCACCGGCTGGGAGGAAGCCAGCAGGCCCAGCTGCTATGCAGAAATATCACATAGAGCGACTGTGGGGGTAGTGTTTTTAGGCTCTTCTCTTAGAGCATTGGCACTCATAATTCTTGGCATGTTTTTCTATAGCCTCAGGCTAAAATATGTGAATCTCCATGCCAAACTGTGCTACCTAAAAAATCCCTAGATTTTTCTGATATTAGGGTGGCCAGTACCGCCTTATCTTGAAAAGAGAATGCCCCGGGTCGTCTAAATATACCTTCTAAGGCGACGTCCTGTCTTGCAGGCATCTTCTCCCGTCCCCATCGAAATAAGAAACTCAGATGTCTTAAGACAATTCTCTCTTATTTAAGATACTCAAGTAATACGGTAAGAGGGAATTGCTTTAGGATGTTGGAGTTTCCTATTGTGATGGGGACAGGCGAAGAGCCCGCAAAAAAAACCCCCGCCTTACTTAGAAGGGATGGTTAGACGACCTATGACATTCCCTCTTATTCGCACCAATACGGTACCGTATTTAAGGTGACACGGTACTGTACTCGTACAGTAGGCACCTTTTGGGAATAAGCTTTGTTATCGAAACAAGGTGGGCGTCAGTTGCTCTTGTCGCCAAGATCGTATCATACCTGTGTATTAATATGTCAAGCGAATCACACAACTGAATACTCCATCCCTGCGAAGAAAAAAGGAAGTCTGTCGAACTTCCTGCCCATTTATTGGAGCAAGTACCACTAGAGGCTCGCCCTAATCAGCGGAATTTCGACAGACTTTTTTTTTCTTTTTTCCAGCACTTTTTCCATTTCGCACCCTACTGCCTAGCCACGGTATACAAGCAGATCGTCTGCGCACACTTTCAAACAACTCAAGCAAAATACTACTCTCAAAAACAAAAACCCTCAACCCTCCCCTCAACTCCCTATACCCCAATCTATCCTCACAGCTCCTCTCCTTTTGCGCCGCCACGTCGCCTTCAATGGGCAACATTTTCGCTTCCCTCGCCCTTCTCTCCTCCCCCTTTTTATCCCTCGCCCTCTCCGCCCTAAACTTCGACAAACTTACCCTTCATACCGGTACTCGTAATGTCGAAGCGTTTTGAAAAAGTGCTGCTATTACATAAGGGCTAAAAATTGGCCCGAGCTAAAGGATTTTAGTGGTATGATATGCGATAGCGTTCCGCCCGACAAACGGCCGGCAGTGACGAGAAATGATTATTGGTGAGGCACCCCTCCCAGGTATTACGAAGTGGAGCTCAACCTCTATCCCAAGGCTGCCCATGTGATGCTTAGAACTGCCTCCGACTGCTGCACTTTTGGTAAACGAGGCGGGAAGAGACGAGTGAGAAGGTAAATAACGGGGAGACTCTTAGATTCTGCCTACCGGTACTCGTAATGGCCTGACGTTGTAAAACCGACTGCTAGTGTTTACCACCAAAATCCTTTAGGTAAGTCCTAGCGAATTTTTAGCCCGCATACAACAGCAGTCGGTCTCCCAAAGGTTAGGCGATTACGAGTACTTCCTATTTCTCTAGAAAGGTGTGAAGTTTTAGGGCGAACTGGTGACTGCCGTGGTATTCACTTTCGTACAGGAGCAACTATGCGAGCGAGAAAGACAGAATAGATTTGTATCTAAGAAGCGAACGAAGAAGTAGACGATAAGAATGAGAGTTAATTAGGAAAAGAAACACAAAGAGAACAAAAGAGTCTCTTATAGAGACAGAGTCGGCCAAAAACCAGAGAGACAGAAAAGGAGAGGACCGAATGAAAAGTAAGAAATCCTCCACTGTCTCGCATGTCAAACAATACGGATACATAAAGAGTGTCATAGTAGGTAGCTAATGCTAGGCTTGTTCTATCTCGAACCACGAGTGTTTCCGCTATATAGGTCAAACAAAGAAAAAGAGTTTTCCAAACACCAGGTGATTCCAGTGAGAGTGCGAAACACTAGGCCAGCCGTAGTAGGTTTCAACAAAAGGTATCCTGTAGATTAATGAGACATGCCAAATTTCCCACCTCCCATACACTGTATGTTAGCTGTATGCTGTGGATAAGAGCCACAAAAACACCTGATATTTCATGATTTTTGTTAGGCAGGGTCACTCGCCCACGCCCCGATTAGGGGTAGGGAATCTGCATGTCCTATCCGCCAATAGGATACCAGCGATGGAAACTCTCAATCGACAACACCCGTAAGTCATAACAAAATCCCGTGGAAACCTTCGTCAAGGATTAACAGCCACCTCAGGCAAACTCCCCCAAGTAAAACTTTTTATTCCACTGTAGATGCTTGAATAACTACCAACCATCCCGGGTGAATCGATTATGAGCTTCTGCCTCTACCAGCAGCCTTGCCTGTAAGCGTTGGGAGGCACGGGTCGCATAGTGGTAGACGATAGAGAGAGAATTCATACGGAGCTTAGACACTTTGCTCAAGCTCTCGTTCTTGTTTCTTCGCTATCTAAAAACAAAACTAACGGTAGACAGGTGTATAAGTAAAACATAAATATCACGTCCTGATCCCCCCATGGATCGTCACACCTATCTCTGCAATCCCTACACGCCCTTGTTCCCTCATACACTTCCGTGATTAAAAAAAAAAGAAAGACATGTCTGTTAAATCTCTTTCGTAAACTGTGAAACAATCTATCGTGCTCTCCCGAACTATCTGCAATGCCCCTGATCTTCAATGATATATGACACTCCCACAACTGCCAAAGTCAACCACATCCTTCCAACATGATCAAGCTGACTGCGCAAAACAGAATTCTAGATAGTACCCTCGGGCAGCCCTAAAAACCGCCGGGATACCGCCAATATAGAGATTAGTTGTTATCGTTAAAATATTTCTGGTTTTAGCGCTCCCTCTCGTAAGGGGTATCACAGGTCTTCCCTAATTGTCCTCAATAAGTTCTCCTCAACTCTGGTACAGTACAACTCCGGTTGTTTGTGGGCTTAGGCATTCAGGCTGGCTGTGAAAGTTAGTTTTGTACATGACAAGACATGACACATACTAAAACCTTTCAGCAGAAACCCCGCATAAACATTTTTCCACCCCGATGCCTCTAGCCGAGCAGTGTGGCGGTGTATGGCCAACTTGCTGGTCGTGTAGGCGTATGGGAACTATTGTCATTGAGGGGGTCTCATTGTATTGGTTCTCGCTACTGCAAATAACTACAAGACTGGACAACAGTCTTGGCGATGGTGCAATCTCACACAATTTCATTATCCATGCCCGTCCGCTCTCCTTGATGAAATCTAATACCGGTGGTAGAAAGATCAAATGACATTTAACTACCGCCATTGTACCGGTAATAGAGTCATTTGGCCCATATTCTTTGAAAATCTCAAATTCCGAGTCGCCATCCCGTACAAATTATGTCCGTGTAGGCCAAGAAACGAGAAATTTCAACTCAGAATTGGGTATTTTTTAAGTAAGAGGGAAATAGGTGCCAAATGACTCTAGTGCGAATGGCAGTAACAGCCAACTTAGACATGTTCGCTTGGGTTGTGGTTAGGTGAGAGGGGTCTGTGATCTTCAAGAGGAATTTTGGCATCAGTCATTTTATGCTTATCGGTTTTGGGCTTGTAGCGGAGATACAAAATGCTTCATTATATCATACTGCTATGATTTATCTCATAGCAGAATTAGTCATATCATAATAGTCGAATTAATATTCTAAGAGGATGTGTGATGGTATTCTCTACAAATTAACCTGACTAATTGGTCAATATTATTAAACACTCTTGATGGTTGTAATTCATGCTCGTGGTTGCTATATTATAGAGTTACTATAAATAGTTACTATTATTGCTTTGACATGTATGGTTGCCACGTAATATCATACTATATCTACACCTCTTCTTTCTTTCTCGCTTTTCCTTTCTTCCCCCTATTTCCCTCTCCCACTCTTCTTCACTGAGCTTTGCTACCGCTTGCTTTCTTCCTACCATCTCAATTTATTCTTTCTGCATATAGCAATACATACAAGTGCTCACTTACTATATGTGGTGGGAGCTTGTAGTATTAGTTATATCCTTTAAGAATTAATTTTGGTTGGCTTCGCGTCAGCAATGGCCCCAAGACCAAGAATCATCATCCGCGCAGTGGCAACGCGCGGATGCAACAAAGTGAGCGCAACACCACGCCTTTCGCGAGGGATCGGTTAGACTGGCTGAAATGTTGATGGGACATCTTGCGGCTGGAAAGTGCACGAGAAGTATAATATTAGTAAGCACTACTTAACACTAAGCCGGGAGGGTAACTCAAGTTATTCCCCAACATTCCATCGCGTCTCTTTGAGCATTTTTCACACTCAAATCTCCGTCCGTGGAAGAAGAAAGATTTATCTATCACCCGCCCACGCTGACCGCCAATGCTCCCCTCCAGTTCGGCCTTCGCCCCCGACCTAACAGTGTCTGCAACCAACATCCCGGCAGGATGCGCCGCATCCACAATACCCTCTCCCGCCACACCCACTTTAGCCCAATCACCACATTCATGCTACTGACCTCACTTCGCAGGGCCTGCTAACCTTAGGGCAGCTTTCCACGACCTAAAAAAAATGCCCGCAAGCTATTTAGATGCCCACGATTCCGAACAACGGACTGCTACGGTACCCCGGAGTCTTCAGCATCGAGCAAGCGTTCCCAACAATGCCAGAAGTGCTAGAGAGAATACTACGCGAAGAACTACACCTCCACCAAATCGACGCTGGTAACGGATAACGGGGAGCAACATTCTCGGAAAGAAGGAACTGCTGTTTGCGGAGGGTTCTGGGCACAAGGTGCAGAGGAGGTTGCTCCCCCTAGCTTCTGCTCATGCTCATATTAGGGGATTGGTCCCGGGTTTTGGTCTAAGGGAGCAGAAATGACTGAGAAAGTGGCGGGGGTGGTGCGCGCTTCCCGGGTGGCGCTAGTGCTGGTGGGGAGGGGAGGGAGTGGTGGTGGAGGTGGAGGTGGGGAAGTGGTTCTCATCGGGGACGCAGGATACAATCGGCTCTTCCGGCTTCGGCTGTGAATTCCGTACACTGGTGAGTGCTTCCATAAGCGGTAGCAGCAACGCCGAAGGAGATTCCACTTCTGGGTTAGCTGACGCATACAGGTAACAGGCGGGCGGTATCCGAACACTGGGATTAGCAAAATGTATGGCTAATTATCTATCTTTATTTGAGCGCCGATACTAATTGGTCCTCCAATGTTCAGGTACATCTTGCCCGTTACTCGTACAATACAATCTTCAACATAAGCAGTCCATTCCGGGCCGTGGTAATCCTATCTATGATACCCCCCTCCTGCTTCGTGCAGCCCGTCCCGCTAAAGCGAACCCGCGACGTGGTACACGCGGCGTCGACTATCGAACGTGTGACTATGCATTTCATTGACGACAAAGATCCACCCTACCCACGCCCCGGAAACTCCAAATCTGAAGACATCCTCTCTGTAATGCTCAAAACGAACACCTACACGGGCTCGCATCGGGAGTCAAGCATGCGCGACTAGCTTAAATAATGACCTTCCTACCTCGGGGCATGAAACTACCGCTACGCCAATGATCTGGGTCATACACTCCTTCTCCCAGCCGGAGAACGGACACATCCAATCCCACCTCCGTGTCGAAATCCACGCCGCGTTCCCCTCTGGCCTGTGGACGGCCATCACATGCTACCAGATCTCCAGCCTGAAGTATCTCTCCCCGTCGCGTCCGAGGTGCTTCACCCGATCCCACTACCGGTGTGGCGCTATCCGTAGCAGCCGAAGATACGAACCTAAACGGGGGGTTTGTACCGGGGTGCACGTTTGTTGTGCTCTTACCGTTCGCAATAAACCGAAGCGTGGCGCTATGGGGCGCCGACACGGAGGCGCTCAGTCCCAAGCGGTGGCCCGCCGGAGGAGATGAGGTGGCTCCTGTTGAGAGTAATTGTGGCTTTCTCTCATTCTTAGAGAGGCCGAAGGGTGCATTTGGAATGTCTTTGCCAAGGTCGAGTTTAAGTATCAGCTTGCGACCGCGATTGGCAGGTGCGAGCTTGAGCAGGATGGGAAGAGGGAGGTGGCTGTTAAGGGGGGCTTACGGCAAAACTTTATGGGGTATACTCGTTTTGGTTAGGGAGGTGGTTTGGGGGTGGATTGTACGCTTATTTCGTGAATATTCTTCGTTATTATGGGAAGGATGGAAGAATAGAAGGAATGCATGGAGTCATGAGCTGTCACTCGACACTTTCTGCGCTATCATTTGGCTGGTGGTAAAGTTATCATAGATAACCTCATTGTCACTGCGGTCGGATAAATTGAACAGGATCATATCGCGGGGGTGTGAAGCAACTAGAAGGGCATTTCGGTACAGGCTAGAAAAATGAAATAGAATAAAATTGTCAACAAATTCATCAAAAAAGCATAACTAACTGAAGAAAGAACGTAAATTATGATCCGCTGCCCACTCTAGAACAACGAACAAACCAATGAACGAGAGACATTCCCCTCACTGGAAACCCTCTCATGCAGCTGATAACCGGCCCAGCCCAGCCATTTAATAAATTCACGATATATAGCCAATAAACCAAGTCCGAACTGTCCCAAAAATCAACCAAACAAAAAATTAAACGAACGAACACATCTCATATGAGAGCGGAGGTAACACGAGAACAAGCGCCCCCGAGATCAGGGGAATTCACCACGTAAGATAAACCAACTAAGCGAAAGCCCTGTGCAGCATGACGATACATCATACATTGTGAATGAGAGCAGCGCATAACACGCAGTTTGAACGGCCATGCTCGTTAGAGAACTGCAATAATAGATCGTGAGCTGGGTGAATGGTTCCCCTCTCCCCGCGGCCAGCTAGGGCAGAGTAGCCCCTTCCTCCTAATGCGTTAGTACACAATGTTACAACAAGCTCGATGGGAAGAAAAAAAGTGAACTCCAAAAAAACAAACAACAGCAAGTCGCTTGCCCCTCAAGGGCTCAGTGACAGCTCCTCTTTTTCTGATGCCAATCCCGCCAGCCTCCAACCCGACCCCCTCCCCAGCCCCCTGCCATACCCCTCCCAGACTGGTTTAGTGCTTCATTTGCAACTTGCAGAGCCTCCTCTATAGTCTCACCCCGAGCCCTTTCACAGGCCCCTCCGCGGTCACCTTCACAGCCTGCTTCAAACTACCTCCTGTCCCAAGATCACCGCCTAATTCTGATGGCGTTAGTTGAGCCTTGTTCTTGATGGTTGGATTAGCGCCTTTCTTAAGTAGAAACTCCACTATCATGATGTGATTGAATTGAAAAGCAAGGTGAAGTGGGGTATTGCCGGAGCCGTTTTTCTTGTTGATTTTGCTGCTGTGTGCCATAGATGGTGCGGAATTTTGCGCCGGGGTCTCCGTCGTGAAGTCTGAGAGAATCATTTCTACCAGGGGCATGAGCCCCAGACAGGCTGCGATGTGCAGTGGTGTCTGCTCCCCCGCCAAAACCTCCATTCTCGGATCTCCACAGAGCTCAATCCAGGGCTTTCGTATGGCGTCGCTGGCTTCAAAGAACTGATACTGCAACCAGTTATGAGCAGAATAACCGCAGGAAATGAACCCCGAGATCACAATGGTCCGATGGGCATGAGTAAGCCAGGATTCGGCAGCATATCGGAGGAATGGCCATTTGGTAGCGGCTTCCTGTGGGTCTTTTCGGGCCACTGCCCATGGAGCCTCTCTTTGGTCCTCCCCCTGGCGGTCTTGTCCTACTCTTGAGTCCCGGGACCCATTTTGGTAACCCCCAACACTCCCTCGTTGGAACTTCCCCGGGTCCCCAAAGGCAGGTGAAGGTATTGGAAGCACTCCCAAGAAATCATGCGGTTTGCTTTTGTTGTGCTTTTAGAACCTATCGAGAGTCCATTGTGGCGGTGAGAGTCAAAAAGGAATTCTATTGCGGTATGATGAACAATCGATATAGTTTCGGCGGTAGCTCGAAGAAATCCCATAGAAGACTTGACATACATCCTGATATCCTCCTCTGTGCTCGGCCGAATTTCGTCACTTGGCCTTACTTTTTTGTCCACCCATGCCAGGATATGGCCAAATTCGCCAAATGTGAGTGGGCGCACAGCGGGTGCCACATTGCGGATTATGTCAAGAACCTTTTCCCATCCTTCCAGTTCCAAGAGAGAACCTAACATTTTTCGGTATACTTTTTGAAGCTCCGGTAGGGGGTTCTCTAGAATGGCATCAAAATCGGGGCCTGAACTAAAGCATGCTAGATTTTCCATGGCCAATGATGCCCAGAGGAAGGTTCCTTCTGACTTCACCACAAGGGCCCCTCTTGCTCTCTCACTCAGATCAACATCCCACCCCCACGCACCCACTCTCCGCCTAATAAATGTTTCCACATCCCTTGCTACAAAACTGTTCGTATCAAGGTCGATCTTGGCGCATTTTTTGGGATCACAGGGGAGGCTGTCTGTGATATGGGGTATGTTCCGGCTGGAGAGGAATATTTTGACTGAGCGAATTTCCATAAGCCCTAGAATCCTTCCGATCAATTCTTTACATAAGCTCTCATGGAGCCTATCTATGCCGTCTATGAGAATGTATACAGGGTCCATGTTGCAATCTCGGATCACTTTGCTTAGAACCTCCCATGAAGAACTCGTGTTGGTGAAAATTCCATGCCGTAGCTTTCCAAGTTCAACCTTGCAGCTATCCAAAAGGCTCGCGTCCTGCAGGAGAATGCCATAGAGTAGGTCGCTGACGACTTTGGCCAACGTGAATTGTGGTGGCTCTGTCTCAGCAGCAGATATCCCGTGAGTGTGGAATTCGGACGAGATGAAGTGGAAAACCAATTTAACCCCGCAAGGAGGATCGTCGTGTCCTTTGAGAAATTCAGCTGCAACACGCTTGGCCAACATAGTCTTTCCTATTCCAGGTCCACCGCAAAGCCAAAGAAGCTTGGATCCCCTGCTCTCTCTCCACTCGATATACTCAACTTCATCGAAAATTCCTCCTCCGGTGTCTGCCTCAGGCAGGTTGTGCTTGTCGCGGAGGTGGTCAAGGTCAATTTCCGGTGGCGACATCCTTGGGTTGATGATGTTGTTAGAGCGGTTGGTATTACCGAGGCGGTTAATATTGTTGGAGCTATCAGGCATACGACAATGACCTCTCGTACTGATGTCCTGTTAGCTAATCTAGACTCATCTTGAAAAACTACCAGGTATTATACCCCTCCTCTAGCTCCACGAATTGAGGGACCTGTACAGAGGCCCCTTTTTGAATATTCAAACTATCTTCTCTTCCGAGGCATGTCGCCAATTCTGACGCCGTCATTTGGGCAGTGTTTTTGATGGCTGTATTAGCACCACCCTTAATTAGATGGTGAGCTATATTTGTGTGATCAAATTGAATAGCGAGGTGAAGCGGGGTGTTGCCAGAGCGGTTTTTCTTATTGATCTCCTGACGGTATCTCCTTCGCCTTACAAGTTCTTTTACCAGGGCCTTCGGCTTGGCTGCAAGGCGTAGTAGTGACCGATTGCTGTTCGCCCCTTTTGTGAAATCTGAGAGGGTCTTTTCTACTAGTGGTAAGAGCCCCAGACAGACAGCAATCTGCAGTGGTGTCTGCTCTCCTTCCAGAACTTTCATTCCCGGATGTCCGCAGAGCTCAATCCAAGGCTTTCGTATGATGTCGCTGGTTTTGAAGAACTCATATTGCAGCCAGTTATGAGTAGAGTCGTTGCAGAAATTGTGCATCAAGATCTCAATGCTCCGACGAGCATGAATGAGCCAAGATTCTGCTGCATATCGGAGAAATGTCTGCTTGACCACTTCTTCCTGTGGAATTTTCCCCGCCACTTCGCATGAAGTGTCTTCCAGCTCCTTCCCCTCGTGATCTCCTCGCGAGCTTGAGCTCGGGGACCCATTGTGGCGCCCACTTGGTAACCCCGCCGGCTCTCCAAAGACATAGTGAAGGTATCGGAAGCACTCCCAGGAAATTGTAAGCTCTGTCTCGAATTTTGAAGGTCCAGGGAGGTCATGTATGCAGTCTTCACCGAAGAGGTATTCTATTGCGGTACGATGAACAATGCGTACTGTTGTCTTCGTAGCTCGGAGAAATCCCATAGAGGACTTGACATACATCCTAATTTCCTTCTCAGTTCTCGGTAAAATTTCCCTGCTTATCCTCCTGCCAGCAGGCCGTTGCCCCCCCCTTGCCTTTCGCTCCATACATGCGAGGATATGGCCTAATTCACTAAATGTGAGCGGGCGCAGGGCGAGACCAACACTCCGGATCATGTTCAGAACTTCCTCAGATACTTGCTTTGGGTTGAGACTATGCAACATTTTTTGGTATACCTCCTTAAGCCCCAACTGTGGTTTCTTTAGCAACTCGCCAAAATCAGGGCCTGAGCTGAGGCGTGCTAGATTATCGATCGCCAGCGATGCCCAGAGGAAGATGCCCTCCGACTTGTCAATAAGGGTTTCCACTGCTTTCTCCCTCCACTCCACATCCCATCTCCATTCATTCACTCTGCGTTTGATAAAAGTTTCAACATCCATTCTCACAAAATTCGTCATATCAAGATTGATCTTGGCGAATTTGCCGAAGTCACAGCAGAGGTTGTTTGAGATGTGCGGTACATCCTGGCTGGAGAGAAATATTTTGACCGTGCGGATTCCCATCAGACCCAGGATCCTCCCCATCAACTCTTTGTGTGACTTGCTCACAAGTGCATCTACGCCATCTATGAGAACGTATATGGGGTCTGTCTGGCAATCCTGAATCACCTTTCCCAGAATCTTCCATGAACTTCCCGGGTTGGTGAACAATCTATCCCCTTCCCTTTCAAGTTCAGCTTTACAGCCATCAAAAAGGTTCCTGTCCTGCTCAAGAATGCTATACAGTAGGTTGCAGGCTACTTTGGAAAGCGTGAGTTGTGATAACTTTGCCTCATCTGCAGAGTTCCTGTCGGTGGAGAGTTCAGACGAAATGAAGTAGAAAGCCAATTTAACCTGGTTAGGAGGATGGGGTCTGCTGAGTAATTGGGCCGCAATACTCTTTGCTAACATAGTCTTTCCCGTTCCTGGGCCACCGCAAATCCAAAGAAGCTTGGATTCCTTGCTTTCACACCACCCTCTATACTCAACCTCTTCGAAAATCCATGTTCCAGTGTCATCCCTGGGCAGCTTGTGCTCGTCGTGGAGGTAGTCCAGGTCAATATTCGGTGGCGACAGCTTCCAGCCACCGCCCGCTACCAACTCTTTAAAGGTTGCTAGACAAATCATTAGACATAAGTTTCAAACAATGATTAGAAAATAAAAGACTACTTACAGGGAACATGTGGAGGTATTTGTATACTATAAATCAAAGATTTTATGATATTTGTAATATTGTTGCTGTTGTTGTTTCCTGAGAGGTTCCCGGAGATCAAACTCTGGAGATTTGTTGTTCCGCATACGTTCTCACTAATTTCCTATTAGCCAATTCGGATCCATGTAGAAATGCAACCTAGTGCTATACGTTGTATCCATCTTCCCACAAGTGGTCTCACCGCGAGAGATACTTTCAGGTCTTCGAAATTAGATGTGGAAGGTGAGGAGGGATGAGTGAAGGATTTGGTTCCGGGAGGTGGAGAGGGAGAAGCAGCCATATTAATGCATGCCTGTACCATACTGTACTCGAAGGAAAGGTAAATTTACTAAGACAGCGGGATTCTCCTTGGGTACGGGAGGGGAAAGGATCGCCAACTCAGCCCTCAGCCGGAACGAAACAAAAGGCATATACTGCATACAGCGTCTTTGTAAGCAAGGCGGCTACTACACAGTACTCGAGTACTGATACCCATAATGACAAAGTGTTTTTTTAAGAAAAGGAATGCTATCTCATAAGGGCCGAAAATGGGCCTGAGCTAAGTATTTTGGTGGTATGCCATGACAGTCCGTTTTAAAGGGCTAGGCAGTGACGAAGGAGGATTATGGGTGAAGCCTTCTCCCTGGGTATCACGAAGGAGAGCACAATATCTCACCTAGCACTCTCAACCTGTGGGCAGATTTTCCATGATCCTGCTGCCTTCAGGCCATGCACAGTGGCATGTGGTGTTTGCAACCGTCTCAAACCCGAGCTTTTCATAGGAGGGGGCAGGGAGAGCTCAGTGGGAAGGCAAATGAGGGGAGGTTCTTATATTCTTGGCACCTGTGCTCTGTAATACCCTGATATTGTAAGATGGACTGTTATTGCACACCACAAAAGCCCCTTGGCTACAGTCAATTTTTGGTCCGTCCGCAAAGCAGTCAGTTTTACAAAGGCCAGGGCAATTACAAGTGCACTCTCTACTCACTATTTCCCCAAAACCTATCCCATGGAATGACAAGAGATGCCGATTTTGAAAATAGTGGGAGGTTATGAATGGCATAGTGGAAGACGATAGAAAGAGAATTCACACGGAACATAGGCACTTCGCTCACGCTCTTGTCCTTCACTATCTGAAAACAAAACTAACGGTAGACAAGTGTATAGCTTACACTTACCCCCCGCTATCTCGGATCTTGATAATCCGGATACCTCGGACTCCGTATGAATTTCTATGAATTCCATATTCCCCTGCAGTAAAACCTGACCTGTTGCCCCGGATACCCCGTTGTCCCATACGAGATTCGTGAAATCTAGCCGTCCGGGATAGCGCAGGATGAGTGTAAGTACGGTGCAAAGCGTCTAGAGGTGGGTCCTCCGGTGGAACAGAGATCCCGTGGCAACCGATCGGAATTGAGCCAAGAATTGCCAAGACATAATGAGTAAGGTGAAATGATACACGTCCAGGAAACAGGTAAATCAGTGTATAATGCACAAATAAATAGAATTAAATAGAATTTAATACTTTATATAATTATATAACATTGTAATTCAAGTAAAAGAAGAATAAAAGAATGGCTAACAAGGGCCTTGAGCTAAGGAAACACGGCGGTGACTTTTGTAAATAACATTAGAAAATTGAGATGTGCCATACTGTAATCCAGCATAGTAGGCATCAAGAATACATGTACTCTTCCACCAGTACTTCAGGAGTAAGAGTGAAGGTATTTCCTCCAAGGCTTTTGGAACTGTTTTGATCAGTAAAGGCCAATTGTATTGGCAATGTTTCCTTGTATACCACTTGGCTCTTCCCCATCTGTACTCAATCCAATTTAGTTCGCAATGGAATTTAGGAATGAACAGACATAGATGACCCCGCTTTTCAATCTCTTCTTGAAGTCGTGACTTTTGAGCAAGAAAATCTGGCTGTACTGAGAGCAGCCGTCTAGCACAGCAAGAGTTGCTGGTGTGACCTCGATCCTTCTTGCTTTTCTTGCTTTTGCAATCATGTCTCAATCCTCCTACAGGCTATAAACCTTGCTCTTGGAGTACTCGCGTGCACCCTTTGGGCTTTCCTCTCCAGCTTTCTGGTACTGATAAATCATCCAAATCAAAAGTCATCCTCTGAATATGTAGAGTAACCCCATTGGACTTATAGTACCATCCATCTCTAAGGTGTGGCTGTTTGCCACCTGGATCCATGTTCATATGAGATACTCTAAGAGCATCTAAAGCATCTGCGGTATGTGAGGTTGCATGATCAAAGAGGAAAAGAGCCTGAGCATTTGGAAATGTGGATTCAAAAATTAGTATAGCCATATTGAGGACATGGTCTATCAAATTATCGCCTTTCCACCAAGATCCTTTGCCAACTTTGATATATTCAGTTGCTTAACGAGGATTAATTCTGAGACCAGGAACTGGTTCAGTATTGCGGCTTTGGAGAATCGCTGGTAAGGGAACTGATTCTGGCATTTCGAGTGGATGGCATGGAAGAATAAAATCTGATACCAGAAGGCCTTGTCCTCTGGACTTCTTACGAACGAGATGTCTATCCTTATGAATCCAATGGTGATGTACCCCATCATTTAAATGAAAGGTGCATTCATCATGGGCAACAGGAATCAGTAGGCGCTGTCCGGCAAGCAGTGGAGTAGTGTCTATTTGTCCAGATGGTAACCACTTGGGCATCCTCTTTTCAACTTCTTTCCATTGGGGCAGAAAGCACTGCTGTCGATACAATATCACCTCTGGCTTCTCATATCCGTCGATATACACTCCCTTTCTCACTTCCTTCCTTTCAAATCCCAGCTTCTTCAACCAAGCAACTGCTGCAGAAGCAGTTAGACTCATTCTCCCTCTCGTATGCTTCTCAATGAGTGCTTGGTAGACACAAGCGACACAGATTTCTGCATCTTGCTGGCTTGTTCGTATATGTAACCGCCTCCTGGGTGGTGGCGGGAATCGATAGGGTAACGATACTATCTCTATACCAAAAGTGCGGTATGTAATGAGACTAAGTACCGGAGGCTTAGACCAAGTTGTTGGAACGAACTTCTTACTATATCGCAACTACCAAGTAGTTCCTAATAGCTAAGTATGTTTGGGTCTTACTGGATTCTCGAAGCGAACCGAAGAAGTAACTGTTCAACCAAGTATATTGAAAACTCTGTCTGTCGAAGTCTGCTCTCTCTAAGTCCGGAGAATAGCAGGTCTTAAATACACTTGTCAG
>Ga0307507_10002773_pt1 | contig 35734 bp, 6 predicted proteins | sample 7_EM_MG_FD_207223 | JGI IMG/M metagenome (GOLD analysis project Ga0307507, IMG submission 207223) | Populus trichocarpa ectomycorrhiza microbial communities from riparian zone in the Pacific Northwest, United States - 7_EM | ecosystem: Host-associated > Plants > Roots > Unclassified | place...
TAGGCAGACAGGTAGGTAGGTAGGCAGGTAGGAGAGGACCGTCGCCAGAACCAGACGACCGTCGCCAGAGCCAGACGATAATCGTTTAAACGACCAGCCAGCGAACACCACGATCAATTCAATCGATCGATCGAATTGAACTAGAGCCTCGATTTTATCCCATTACCGAATCAAATCGAATTAAGGCCTCTTAGAGAGGCACCCCAGACGACCACCGTTCAAACGTACAGCCAGCGAACGCCCAGAGAGAACGATTTGAATTAATACAATTAATCGCAATCAAATCAAGCAGAGCCTTCGATCGGGCCGACCTCTCCCCCGAATTACAGATACAGACAGGTAGGCATAGACAAGTAGGCACGACAGGCAGGCACAGACAGGCAGGCACGAACAAGTAGGACGGTCAGATAGGTAGGACAGGTAGGACAGGTAGGACAGGCAGGACAGGCAGGCAGGCACTAGGCCTAGTTAGGAAATTAGTACATGGCCAGCGGATCATCAGGAACGCCGCCAATTAACGATTTGGAGCCTCTGCGAGAGATATCCCTTACAGCTACCATTAATTTTAAATTTTGAATTTTATCATTTATTTTATAATCATAAATATTGCAGCTATAGGAAATATTATATAAAATATATAAAATGTAAAAACGTGCGAAACGTATAAAACGTATAAAAAGTACAAAACGTGCTAATGTTGCTAATATGGCCCCGGGCTAGCGTAAAGAAGTGTACATGAGCAGATCAGCGGATCCAGCTGAAATGACCCCGGGCCAGCCCCGGGCTAGCCCCTGGCTAACCCCTACCACTCTCCCGTTTTCCTGACGAAGATTATACCCTAGCTAAGTTCCAACGTCTTTATACCAAAGAATTATAAATACTTAATGTTTAACTAGCTGCTTACGCTCGGCTAACCCGTCTTAAGAAGGGTTGTAAAAAGGTTTATTTAAAGGAGTTTAAACTCGCCAAGTAGGGTCTCCTTAAACTTAAGTAGAAAGAGGCTAAAACGGATTTATCTTAAGCAGGTGTTATGGGGCGGGGGCAATGGCTATAGAGCATATGTATTCGAGGAGTCTATAAGACGTTACGCGATCAATCGTAGGCCTCTGCATAGAAATATTATGTATATCTAGCTATACCTAGTTGCCAATACGCATTTCTGGTGGTGGCGTTCTATAATATTGGCGAAGTAGGCCTACTTTGCTTAAGCCTAGGCCATTTCTCCCTTATAGTAGTTGAGTAGATTTTTTATATAGTCTGTATACTAGTTAGCAAGTAGCATCTTAAGGCGTTTTTTATATAGCAGTTTCTTATTAATAGGTTCTAGTAGTTCTATGCCGGATTAGGGGTAATATCCCTTATTTATAAAGAATGGGGTAAGTCCTATAGTAGTTAAGACGTAGCTATTTACTGTAAATTTATCTAGTAGGAGGTAATCTACCTAGTTATCCTAATTATAGGCGACTACCTATTATAGGTACGCTTTTATACTAGTATTAGCGTTTTCCAGTTGCCTAGTAGTTTTATAATAGAAGGATATAGACATCTTAACAGAGATACTAAGGCGTTAGCAGATTCGTCTTTATATATTAGAGCTAAACTATATGCCTTGGTTAGACGTAATTAAGTTAGGTAACCCATATAATTAATAGATTTTACGGAAAAAGGTATTAGTAACGTCGCTAACGGCTACGCCTTTGGTTAGGATATAGTAGCGCTCTTTTATAAGTTGGTATATTATTATAAGAATGTTCTTATAGGTACGGCCGTGTTATTTATAGGGTAGTAGGTTAATAACGAAATCTATAGTAATATCTGCCCATTGTTATATAGGTACTAGTAAAGGGTGTAGTAGTTCTTAGTACTTTATATTAAAGGCCTTAGCGCGCTTATAACTATAGTAGGCGCCTATAAAGCATTTAACTAAGTCTATTATTTTAGGCTAGAAGTAGTATTGGCTAAGAAGCTTATAGGTTCCTTCTTTACCTAGGTAGCCGCTTAATTAGAGGTTGTAGGCCATTTAGATTAGTTGCTGTTATAGATTTTCTAAGTTAGGGATAAATAGACGGCCTCTATAATAGAGCCTATTCTCTTTTACTTTTAAGGCTGCTATATTAATCTGGCCTAAGCTTTAGAGGTTAATTAGTAGTATATAGGCGCTAGCGGTCTTTACAGTAATAAGTTAATATAGTAATGGGTTAATAGAGGTATTATATACTATAGTAATAAGCTTATTAATTTTAGGAGGTAATTTTAGTTCTATAGTGTGGAGCTAAGGTATAGTTAGCTCTATTATAGGTAGTATACCTAGGGCCAAATTCTATGCTTTTAGGATTATCTATTATTGGAACTGGTTATAGAGGTTATCTTTAGACTAAGGAAGGTCTTATAAGCGGCGTATTAGGCTATTAGGTTTAGTACCTTATACTCCTAGCCTATATATAATTTTAAAGTTAAAACCAGAGAGGAACCTGTTTTAGTGTGCTTAGCGTTAGTTTAGCTATTTTATAGTTATAAAGTACTTAAGGTTATAATAATCTATAAGGACTTTAGTTGGCTGGTTAGGTTCTGCTAAGAAGAGTTCTAGTTAAAATTCCTTAAACGCTTATATAATTGCAAGAAGTTTCTTATTATATATCTTATAGTTATATTATTGTAGTATAAGCTTAGATAAGTAAAATACAACTAGGTAAAGAATACCGTTATTACCTATTTAGGAGAGGACGCCTGCGTTAACATAGTTTAAAGAGTTAGTCTTAAAATAGAGTTATTGTCCTAGTATAAAGTAAGCTAGAATAGGTGTTTTGGTAAAAGTATCTTTAAGGTTTTAGAACGCCTTTTTATATTTAGGCGTCTAGATAAAATATAGATATATTTCTCTTCCTTTTACAAAATGGCCCTTTATTCGCATTATTGCTATAAATAGTACTATAACACCCAAGAAGTTATATATAAACTTTTAATAGAAGTTAGCAAAACTAAGGAAAGTTTATACGTCCTTAATGCAGTTAGGGGTTTGCTATTTAGTAATTATATATACTTTCTTAGGGTCTATACAGACACCCTTAGTAGTAATAATTAGTTTAAGGTATTTTACTTCTATAATTAAGAATTCGCACTTCTTTAAATTAATATAAAGTCCTATATCCCTAAGGCGCTATAGGACCTTTTAAATGTGCTTAGTATACTTAAAAGGGTCGTTGCTGTAAATAAGTATATTGTCTAGGTATATAGAGTAAAAGTTATTAAAGTAGTTTTATAAGGCGTTATTAATATAGCTTTAGAAGCTGCCTAGGCTATTATATACGCTAAAGGGTATAATAGTATATTTAAATTATCTAAAGCGCGATGCGAATGTGGTTTTCTATTTATTACCTTTCTGTATTTAGAGGTGGTTAAAGGCGGCAATAATATTAAGCTTAGTATAGATTTTAGCTTAGCTAAGCCACTTAAAAGTCTTATATATAAGCGGTATGGGGTATTAGTTCTTAATTATAATAGTGTTAAGTCCTCTATAGTTAACGTAGAATTAAATACCTTCTTTTAGCTTCTTAGTAAGGAGGATAGGGGCGGCTACTAGGGATATACTAGGACGAATAAACCCTTTATTAAAGGGCTCATTAATATACTTTTTAATAACTAGAAGTTTGTCTTTTAATATTAGGTAGGGTTTTTTATAGGGTGGCGTTTTTCCTTATTTAATATTAATGGTATAGTTATTAGGTTAATATAGGGAGAGTATATCTACGCTCTTTTATAAGTATATATTAATAAAGTTATAGTACCTCTTAAGGAGGAGCTTGCGGAGTTCCTTGTTAGTAAGTCCTTTTTTAAGCTTTATAAACTTCTTAAAGTCTAAAGGTAAAAGTCCATAGAGTTCTATAGGGGCATTATTTTCTAAGAGGTTAACTATATCTATCCTATTACTATAGAGGATATAGTTTTATTCTTTATTAAGCTTATATAGTTATAATTAGGAGGCTACAGTAACGGTCCAGCCTTTTCTATATACTATGTAGTAGAAGGCCGCGGCACTTATATAGTAGTAGTTAATTATAGGTAGGGTAATAAGGGGTTCCTTAGATTGGTATCCTAGGGAATAAATAGAGGCGACTAGGCTATGTCCTAGGTAAGTCTCTTTGCAGTATTTAGAGTTAAAGGTTACTTCTCTCTCTTTCTAGTTAATGGTAGGGTTATATTATTTAAGCTAGTTTATTCTAAGAATAATAGGGTAGTTAGTAAGTAGTATAATATAGGCCTAGAGCTCTTTCTGGTGCCCATTTATATCTAGGTAGAGTTATACTACATAGGTAATCTTCTATACAGTATAACTACTATTAGTACTGTAAGTTATAGGGCGCGGGCTTTAGTAAGGGGTAAGGTAGGTAGGTTATAAGTGCGTATAAATTAGGTATTTATAAATTTATTAGTAGCTCCACAATTAATTATAGAACGGCTTTTATATTATTTTTTAGTAGTAATTTCTATTATAGGTAAAACTATCTATTTCTGTCTATTTATCTTTATTAAGTTATCTATTAAGTAGGTCAATATATAGATCCCCTTATTATTAGGGCGTCCTAACCTATAACTTAGGGCTAGAACTTAACATTTTCTATTTCCATATCTAACTCTACTGCTATTACTGCGTCTTTATCTTATATGGTAGTGGTATATAATAACATATTTAGTATTTAAGATACTAAGTTAGGTATTAGGTGGTGGCTGTTAAATCTAGCTACTAGGCAGTTTGGGCTATAGCTATAATAGCCTTCTTAATGGTATTTATAGCAATGCCTTAGCTTCTAGAGTAGCTTGCGTTCTCCATCTAGTAGCTTTTATAGGAAGGTTAGTATAGAGAAGTTAATATTAAAACTAGTAGTGTTACTTAGGGTAGTAGGCGTTAGTAGTTTAGTAGGTCTAGAGGGCTTCTATAGGGAGGTCTTTAGGTAGGGGTTTATAGTAGCGATCTAGTTTAGCCGTTGTTTAATCTTCTATAGGGCTGCTACTATATTATAAACATTGTTATAATTATAGCTGGCGGCTGCGTAACTAAGGTAATAAGTAACTTTTTTAAGAAGATCTTCTTAGTCTTTAGTATTATTTTATATAAGAACTCTAGTATATTCCTAGAATTTAATATAGAACTTATTAAATAATTTAGTGGGACTTATCTTTAGGGTACGTAGTTTGGCTTAACTAGTGGCTACTAGGTTATAGTTATAGTATATTTAGTTAAGGTTATTAAGGACTTTCTAGTAGAACTACTACTTTTAGGGACTGCTAGTCTTTTATTATTATTATTTATTGCTTAACGTCCGATTCGGATCCCTGTTGGGCCCACGCGGACTACTCCTTATATATATATGGGGAGAAAACTCTATTTGAGAAAACCCTGTAATCCGTCTCCCCGCCTTTTGGGGCTCGCTTGCGAGTCGCCTATAAGTCACCAGTGGTGCTCTACTACCTTACTTTTTGACCTCCTTGGGAACTACTGCTGCCGTAACAAACCTATAGACGCGCTAGTATTATACACTATACTCTACTCCTGTAGAGTTATTAGGGGGCGCCTATTACTCGCCCCTTTGCCTTCTATTGCTATTTCCTTTATAACCCGGAACTGGTCTAGCATATTTTGGCTAATAAGCCACTGGGTAGCCGCCTTAAGGCCTTTCTATGTTGAGAGTAGTATATTATAGTTTTCTATGCCAGCTACTGAGAGCATTGCTTCTTAGCTGGTGCGTAAGGGGCATAATAGTATTATATATTTTGGTGTCTGTCTTAGCCAGCTATATTTGCACCTTAGGCTATCTACTAGGACACCTACCCAGTAAAGCCAATCTTTTAGTCCTATTATTCCTGTTCTTAAGAGTGTTGCTATTGTATTTTCCGCCTTTATTAGGCCCTTTTAGAGCCCTTAGGTATTTACCCCCTATAGTATTACCTATACTATAGCTTAGGTTCCCCTTGCCTAAGTCTACCTCTGTGCCTTTAACTCCTATTTGTCTCTCTAGCGTTGGTCTAACTAGTATTGTGTTGCGGTAGATGGTTTTCCAGTACTCTTTTATGCTCTACTTTAGCTCCTTTCTCTCCCTTACTATTGTCTTTGCTGGCCTCTTACGCGTCTCCCTTTCTCCTCTATATAGGCCTGGGCCCTAGCGCCGCACTATTCTTCTTTTACTTTTTCTACCTGTTTTCCTAATATATCTTCCCTACTTTGGGGTTGTTGGTTCCTTCTCCTATAGGGCACCCTAGGGTCCCTCTATAGTTTGTTTAAGCGTGTCTTAATATACTTTATAACGTTAGAGTTGCGTTTCTTTTACACCCTTTGCATTATATTGGCTTTAATATATAGTTATAGGGGGGGAATATTGGCTTCCTTCTTAAGTAGTGCTGTGGCCGTTCGCTTATACCCGCCTGTTATACTCTTAAGGCAGGCTATTTGGACCTTTTGGAGTGGTTTAAGGAGTAATTTAGGGGGGCCTTTTTTAGTTTCTCTAGTGGCCCAAATGCTAGATCTATATGTTATGGTTAGCCGGACAACTGCTATATATAGTAGGCGTGACCTCTAGAAGCATGGACCCTATATAGAATTAATAATCCTGGACATGGCGATATACTATACTTAGCCCTTATAGGCCGCTTGCGCCGTATATATACTCTACTAGAGCTTGCTGTCTACCTATACTCCTAATACCCTTAGGCCTTGAACCGGTTAACCCCTAAAGCCTTAGATGTAGATTATATGCTAAAGATCTATAGATTGGTTATGTTTTCTTATAAAATGGATTAGCTGGTATTTCTCTAGTGAGAATTGGACTCTATGTTATCTTGCCTATTCTATATAGGTGTTATAGGCTTTTTCTAGTGTCCTATAGTTCTCTGCGGCTGTTAGCCTATATATAATTAGGTTTGTATTATTAATAAAGCCTATCCCCTAAGTCGCCCCTTTCTTAAAGGTGTTAAGCAGGTTGCTTACAAAGAAGAGGAAGAGTATAGGCGATAGAGGTGATTTTTATAGTATTCCTATTATGACTGTAATAGGGGGGCTCTAGTATCTGCTAAAGACTAGTAATGTTTCTTTCTGGCCTATAAATCCTTAAATAAATTAAATAATCTATTTTAGGAAGCCCTTTGCCCTAAGGATGTATAGGAGATACTTATAGGGTATATTATTATAGGCGCCGCTGATATCTAGGCTAAGTATTAATACTATAAAGTTCTTTCGCATAGCCCATGCAGTTTTAATGGTAGTAGTGAGTAGTATAAGTACTAATAGCGTTAAGCGATTCTTTCTTGCCCCTATTTAGCTTTATAGTAGTAGGGCGTGTTTCTCTACTATGTCTGCTATATAGTCCGCTATAACCTTTTCTAAGATTTTGCTTAGGGTGTTTTCTAAGGCAATAGGGTAGTAGCTTCCTGGGATTAAGTAGTCTGCTTTACCTTCTTTTTATAAAATAACCGTTGTTATGGATCTTCCGAGTTACGGGTAGTAGCCTATTATAAAGCATGCTCTGGCTATATCTGCAAGCTAAGGTGCTATAAGTGGTCTATAGGTCTTTAGGGCTTTGTTTAGAATCCTATCTAGTCCTAGTACTATATTGTTTAAGAGGCGGCTGATAGTTCTAGCTATTTCTTTAGTTATTATATCGCTGTTAACCCTTAGGCGAGTTACTAGTGTTTTACCGGTAATGTTACTAAGGTCTACTGGAGCCGGTTAAGGGAAAAATCTTTTTATAAGGATCTTTGCCTTCTTATTATTGTTACTTGTGGCCTATAGTTTACCTGCTCTTTATAGGGGTAGTAGGTATAGATCTTCTACTAGGCGTCCCGCCTTTTTCTTTACCTATTTCGCTATAGTCTAAAGGCCCTTGTTATAGGGGAGACTTAGATTAGTAGTATATTTGTTTATAAACTGTCTCTAGTTATTCCTTACTTCTTTTCTTAGGGTATTCTTTAGCTGGTTTTTTATGTCTTTATATTATCTCTCGTCTTTAGAATTGTAGCTGCTTATATATTTCCTCCTTGCTCGTCGTTGGCCGGCTACAAGGGCCGCGTACTATGCGGACTATATATATCGCGTATAGGGGCCTAGTTTTAAAACTGGGTAGTGCTCTTCTAGCCCGCTTTTAATTGCTACCTGGATCCTTTCTAGTCTTTAATTAATTTCCTTAGGGGTAGCTAATAAGCCTTACTTATTTGGTATTAAGTGGATTTCTTCTAGGTCTTAGAGTTGTTGTTTAATTATATTAAGGAAGCTATCTATATTAAGCTTCCTTATTGCGTATCTTTTGCTATTTAGTTATGCCTTAATGTCTAGATCTAGTTATATCTAGATAGGGATATAGTTTAAGGTAAGTGCCTATTCTTCTTTAGGGGAGCACCTTTTAAGTCTCTAGTATAGGTTTTTGTCTATAATTATAAGGTTAATTATACTTTTAGCGGTGCCCTATTGCCATATAATTGCACCTGGGGGGGTAGCTAGCTTAAGGCCCCTATTATCTATAGCTCTTAGTAGGCACTCTACCTATCAATTAGCAGTAACATAGATGCCCCCCCACTATGGGTGGTAGAGGTTTATATCTCCTAGTAAAATAAACTCCGCGTATTTAGTTTCTAGCAAGCTTATTACAGATATAATATTCTCTATTTATGCTACCCCTTTAACCCTAGGGTTATAGACATTAATAATTTGTACTAGTCCCCTATATATCTGGATAGTTATAACTATAATATCTAGGTTAACTGCCTGCTATAACTATAAGGCAAGGCTAATATTTTTACTAATTATAAAGCATACGCGTATGGCTGCTTTTGGTTTATATAGGAGCTAAAATTCTCGGGGGCAGTATATTAATTATATATAGGTATTATAATACGGCTCTTATATAGCAAGAATATGGTATTTCTCTGGGTCTAGACTGTCTAGTAAGGGCCTTGCTAGACAGTGGTTCATATTGCCGCAGTTATACTATATAATGGTTAAGTGGTGGACCCCTAGTGGGGGTCCTTCGCCTCTTCTTCGCTTCTTGCTTCTTCCGTTTCCACTTTCTCTAAAATGTTTAGAACTTCTATCTCCTATATTTACTCCCTAGCCACTACTTATTTTGTATAGAGCTTTCTATTCCTATATTTTATATTCCTACTAGCCTTTCTAAATCTGAGTTTGTTATTGCCTCCGGTTCTTCCCCCGTTCTTACCGGTTGGCTATATGCCCCTTATAAGCCAGCTATATGTGTTATATTTACCGCGTTAAATCTAATTCTTAATTATCCCGGCCTTAAACTTACTGTAGCCGTCTATAGGGGTCTTTCTACTGGGCGTTTTCTCCCTTATATCCTATGTGTCCCTTATGTCCCTATTCGGTCTAGTGATGTCGCGTGGCGTCGCTTTTGGCCCGTTAAGGCTTGGGATGGCTGGCTTAGCCCCCTAGTATTAAAGGTAGAAAATACTAGGAAGACACCTGCGTCCCCCTAGCTTATCGCCTATTGTTTCCATTTATATAACCTAGCGTGTAGTTGTTCCCGTAGCTGTTAAGCCCTTTCCTTCCGTCTCCTGTATTTAATGCAGTCTTCTCTCTCCCACGCCTTATGTATGCTTCGGTGATAGTTTGCGTATTTTGTTTGGTCTTAATTTATATATTGTCTTGTATTATAGGGGCCTATATAGTGGCCGCAGCACACCTATGCTATGTATGTAGATTGGGTGTGTCCCTATTATACGCAGCAATAACATTATTCTAGGCGTAGTCTGTGGTTATAGAGCCTTATGTTATATATAAGGCCATTTATAATTATTCCTTTTTAGATAAGGAGTTTTTGCATTCCTAGTATATATACGCTAATAATAAGGGAGCTATGCGTTTATCTATTATTTCCCTAGCAAGTCTCTAGCGCCCCTTATATCCTCTTATTGTTCTTATTATATACTTAGTTTATATTTTCCTGTTAAAGCTATTAGATCCGGGTAATTATAAGTTCTGGTATAAGGCGTTCCGTTTGTTTTACTATCTCCTATATAGTTGCTGTATTATCCGCCTAGCGTCCCCTTTCTACCCTAAGGCTTATGGGAACCAACAGGACTTTAACTAGGTAATCTTTATAAAGCACTTTTATGCCAATACGCTCTCCTAGCCTGTCCCCTACCCTTACGGCCCGTTCCTTTGCCTATTGGTCCTTTAGGGTGACTCTAATGTCTCCACTCCTAAGGTATCGGACTGTGACGGCGTTGTGGACCTCCTTGCAAATCTTTATAAGAACTTCTGTTTCTAATTATCCCCTAAGTTCCTCTGCCTTTTCTATATTTAGTCATATTGTAATTATATACCCGGTTATTGTCTTTAGGGGGGTAGGTTCCCTATACTATAGGAATACAGCTACGGCGGCCTAGGTACGGTTTGCCTATTAAAGGGGGTTTTATTTATCTTTAATTTTGTTTAGCCGTTAGAGGATTTAATTAAGGGTTTACTAGAGGGGCGCCTAAGGTTCGCTAGACTGGAGCTATTCTACTAGCTATATTAGTTTGTAATAGCTAACAGATGCTCCCCTATAGTTCCGGATATTAGACGCGTCTAATAGGCTTTATATTTTATTAGATGCCTTTTTAATTAGGGTATTTCTGCTTTCTGGTATGGTATTCGCCCGTCCTTATTGTTATTGTGGGGGGCTATTGTTAGGTATGGGTCTGGCGGTTATGCGCAACTGCGTACCACCGTCGTTCCACCTGTGCCTCCCCTATAATGCATGCATCTCAGGGGATTATTAGGGTGTTTTTCAGGGTTCTTTTAGTTGGTTTGGTCTTTTTGGGCTAGGTGCAGCAAGAGCTCCAAAAGTCGAAGGGTCGTAGGTGGAGTTCGCTAGTCTTTTATTAAGTAAAGAGCCTATTAAACAGGATGCCCTTTATTTGCCTAATAATATAGCCAATTTTAGTATTTTCTATAGGGAAAAGGCAGGCGCTTTAGGTTAGTTTTTTATGGATTTATATCTTCTAGTGGCTATATTTCTTATAGTTACCCTTAAAGATTAGGGGGTTAGGGTAGCGTATATTAGACCCTATAGTAGCAGTTTAGGTTTGGTTATTATAGCTTTTATTATTACTGCTATAGTAGGGGTTCCTATTAGGCGAAGCTACTTAGTGCTAACCCTTTGTTAAGTATTAAGTAGGTAAGGTTGCTAAGGGCGTAGAGATATAGGTGGCGTTATATATAGTAAAGGGGTATCTAGTATTATCACGAATATATTTATTAAGCTAAGATTATAGGTATTTAATTATACCCTCTTTTTTAGTAACCGTAGTAATAAGTATAATCTTAGCTTTCTTTAATTATTAGACGTTATATTTAAACACGTAGAGGTTATCTTTAATCTCTTAGCATATATTATTAGTAAGCGCTTTATAAGCTTATAGGTCTTAGATAATATTATAATCTTAGGCAGTACGCATCTTATCTTATGTAAGCTTTAGATAATAGTTCTATAGAAGGCGGTAGTATTTATTAGGTTCTTATATTACCATTTTTATAAATATCTTAGCGTTTTATATCTTAATCTTAATGGGTAATAGCCCTTTGGCTTATTTATCTGTAGTTATATAATTAATAAAAGATAAGATATTGTTGATGTCTACTTTATTAAAGTTATTATAGTCTTTTAAGCCACTAGGCTTCCCTTTAGGGGTTAAGGCTAAGGTTAATAAATTAAATTCTCCTGGGATTAATTGGCGTTGTGAGTTTAATATAGGTATTAGATTGTTCTTTAAGTTTAATATAGTAGCTAGTAAGGAATTTTATCTTACTATTGTTGGTTCTTTAGAGGTACAAAGTTGGAGATACGCTGCTTTTGGTAGCGTCTATAGTATTATAGAGACGTAGAATTGGTTGTAGGCTAAGCATTGGTAATAAAAAAAAGGCGCGACGTAATGTTACGGGGCGGGGGCAATGGCTATAGAGTGTATGTATTTAAGGAGTCTATAAGACGTTACGCGATCGATCATAAGGGTCGAGGGCATAAGGAGGTGATATACCTACGCGTAGCTAACGTAAGCTATACGCGAGGTGTATGTAAGAGCACGGGGCTCTCCTATGGAGGCCCCTGTAGTAGGGTTCCGTAACAGTAGGGAAGGAAACAACTCTAAATAGCGTAGTAGCTAAATTAGTAAAGATTTAAATACAAGGCAAGGATATAGATGGGGGGCTTAATAATGGAATAACAGGGTATATTATATAGATAGACAAATCCTTAAGGGAAAAGGAGAAGTCTATATACGAGGTAAAAAAGGGGTTTCTGTAACGTGTCCCGCCTCCCACGTCACTATACAGCCAAAAAGATATAGAGTGCTTGTAAACTTGTCGCAAGCGCGGCGGGATCTAATATATGTACTCTTACAGTTTCCCTAGGTATGTATAGCGTATATACCTTACGGCTATATAACTATCTACTTAGGTTTTACCTAACAATATAGGTATAGGCTATTTAGCTATTACTTCCTTATAAAAACCAATTATACGGCTAGGGAAGGTAATTAAGATGTTAATTATAGATATATATAAATTAAAATTATACCTAAACAATACTATGGTATTAAAGAATAACGTAATAGACGTTTTTAATAATTATATAATAGCTATAGGCGCTATTATAAAGTATCCCTCCTATTTACTAGGTAGTAGAGCTATGCTAAATATATAGTACAGAACTACTAGATTTAGAAATATATATACTAAATATTAAGAGATAAGCCTCTTTAATTAACTAATTAATTACTTAACTATATATAATAGCCTAAGGGTAAATATAGGAGTAATATATTAGTAATATAAGGGATTATAAGAAAGGATTATAGATTATATCTTAGTAGTTAAAGACAATAACAGTAAGCTAAGGTTTTATGGAACTATACTAGGAGTATTAAATTACCTATAACACTTATAATTAATTATAGACTGGTATAAAGGCTTGGATATAAAGTTATATAAAAATCCTTAAATTAGCCTAGGTAATTACTAATATACTTCCGGCATGCTTCTGGTAGGCTTTTAATAGATCTTTTAGCAATTCTCGCATCTTTTCTCTAGTTATATATTTTTTCTTATTAAAGTTTTTTAGGATTTTAAAGCAGGGGCTAGTGTTAGATAACGAAGTCACCTCGCCTATATATATTGTTCCGTATAGCCATGTCTAGTATTTTGCCAGTTACTCGCTTACCTTTATTAGCCGCTAAGGTAGCTTTACTATAGAGGTGTAACGGGTGCTATTTAACGTCCGTATTAGACGGTGTTAATCTAGTTTAAATCTATATTATCACTCTCTAGGGACCCCTATAGGGGGTCAATTCTCTTATATATATTAGGGCTCTTAGAGCCACCCTAAATAAAAGAAGATTATTTATTTAATTCTGTGTCTCTACCTATTAGCTAGCTTATATTATTTGTCATAATACCTACCTAGCTAAAAGTTATAAGCCTAGTAACCTTCTAAGCACTAGGAAGATATTAGTGGCTAGATAAATACTACTAAGCCGCTTTGAGCATAGTTTGTTACAAAATATTGCGTCATTTACGCGTAAGCGCGTCTTTTTACGCAACCTTAAGAAAACAATAAAAGCCACCATAGTACCTATATCCACGGACTTTACTAATCCTCTTTTGCTGACCCAAAAGGACTGGCCTTTATGGTTTTAATTTATCCGCTAAGAAGTAAGTTTTGTAAAGACCTGGGACTATATTAACCCAGATAAGATGGAAGACAAAATTAAGGAAAACACTAAGCTAGATATACCTTTAATAGCTACAGCTTCTACAGCACTAGCTGCAGCTTTTATAGCACTAGTAGTAGCTCCTACAGCTCCTGTAGCAGCTCCTATAGCTTCTATAGCTATAGTAGCAACTTTAGCGTCTACTGGAATAGCTATATATAGGTTATTAAGTTAGTAGGATAACAAACTTAGCAATCTCTAGAGATATAGAGAATGCTTTTTAAGCTCTATAAGCTCTAATAATAGGATTACTATAAGGGATATTATTGCGGACACCTTGGGTTGCCTTTAGGACAACCTCCGGACGCCCCTTGGATAGTTGCCGGTTACGTGCCGGAGGCACATACCTGTAGTATATAGTCTCCACAATCCCAGAGGCCTTACCTCCTTAAGGATTTGTCTCTCTTACTAATCTATCCTATTCTATAATTATGTCCTTATAGCCCCCTATCTACAAAGTCCCCTTATATTTAAATCCTTCCTACTCTATCCGGAAGGGCAGCTGGCTTTAAGGACCAGATTATTTATTTATATCTTTTATTTACACCCACTATCCTCCCTTAAAATCTCGCAACAACCTAAACGGAAACTCCATAAATACCTTATGGACAGCCGTCGCGCTAAGGCAGAAAGGTCCCTCCAATAGCAAGAGATTGTGACAATATAAACCTCTAGGTAAGACAGCCAAATAAGCCCCAACACCTAGATGCACTAAGAGCTTAAAGACTCTTGCATACCTATGGTCACTAGTAACACTAAGGAAAACGCAGATATCCTCTATAATAGTTATAACACTGCTAGAAAGCAGCCGGAACCCCTCCAGCCCCACTTAGGCTAATTAGAAAATTAAGCGCCAGACACAACCCTAAAATCTTCCCCTAAACTAGAAATGCCAGAGAAATACACCAATATGCCTAATTAGGGACCCAACCGGAACCCTTCCAGAAAACTATTAGCCTATAATTAGCATAATAGCGGCGTATAGACTGCTTATGAGCTAAGCAGGCCTACCCCTTTAGGCAATCCAACCCAACCACTAACTTAAGACTTGAGCCTCGCAGGGAAACCTGTATCAGCTACTAGTGCCAACACTACCTTTATAGCCGGAGCTTCCCTAGGCCTAAGGTTAGAAAGTTAAGAGCCCCACACTAATTTTCTTTAAGGAGGATATTGGGAAGCTGCTATAAGGCTCTTAGAAGCTATACAGGAAGGAGCTACTAATAAACACATTAGAAACCTCTAGGGGCAGGTCTAGATCTAGTAGAGCTTAATCTAAGCTGGATAAAATCTTTTATAACCTAGCCAAGGCTAAGGGCCTCCTAGGGGATACCCAGTACCTACCTAAGGAGGTATGGAAGATGCAGAGAGGTATCTACGCAGCAAATAGAAAAAGGATATAGACTAACTAGCTAAGGCCTCCGGCAGTCCAGAACTCCGCTAAAGACCTAACGCCTAACAGTTAGATAATTAGGTTTATAAAATAGATAACTTCTTTAAGATGCTAATAATATAAGATAATACCAAAGAGCGTACCTATTGGATTATTAGTAAGATTAAAGATTAAACCCTAAACTAGATTGCACTAAATCAGCTTAATAAAGAGCAAATTACTATATAGCCGCAGCTGTAAACCTTTCTAAAGAAGTAGACTTAAGATCCGCATGTTATACAATATAATTACGCAGAACTATTCTGGAATAGGATATAGCTTAACCGCTATAATTTCCGCCAGTTTATAAACTTTATAGAAACTTATGCTTAACTAATAGATCCAGAGCCCTTTAAAAATGAGGACGGTAGCATCTATAAGAAGGAGAAAATTGGATTTATCTGGGCTAGAATTAAGCTAGTAATTTATAACAAAATAAAGCGCATGGGAGCCCTATTATGGATCACTATATATACAGATTTTAAATAAGTGGTTCTAAATGCTAAGGATATAGTAAGGAACCAGACCTCTTCTAGCAAGAAGCTAGGGGGTAACTAGAAACGCAGGCACTTTGGCAGCAACGTAGGGCAGACCTAAACTTTAAAGAAGCCGTTCTTAAAGAGAAATCCGGAAGGGTTAAAGTTAGGGACCTTAAGCAATGGGAAAGACTCTTAGGGCCAACCCAACACCTATCTAGCACCCTTATGGGAATACTCTAAAAAGTTAAGAGAAAACTTCTTTGGAGGCAAACCTAATTAGAAAAATAAGTAGGGCAATAACTGTACTAATAATCTAAAAAAAGAAAAGCCCTAGTTATAGACCTCTCCTAGCTACAACTAGGGCAAGATATGGAAGGAGAGACTCTCTATATTACTATTAAGCTGGAAATGGTACTCCCTACGGACAAGGTATGTTAGTTCTAAGCACTATATAATAGCGGCGCTAAAATCAATCTTATATAATATAATTTGGTAAAAGAGCATAAGCTTATCCTGTCGCTAAAGTGGCGGAAACCTATTATAGGGTTCCTGGATAAGCATTGGATTAAACTATATAGTGCCTATAAGCTTACAGTATTAGTGGCCAATATATATAACCGCACTAAGGTGGTTGGCCCGCAACCCTTCTGGGCGGCTGACTTTATAGGCTATAACCTTATTCTTAGATATCCTTAGCTTGTAGAAGCAGATCTTAAGATATACTTTAAGATAGGAGCCTTTAAATGGTGGAATAATAAAGAATTAGAAGGGTGTATTTTACTAATAAGCTTAAAAGATATTCTAGAAGATATAGCTCTAGGAGAAATAGTATACGCCCTACACCCAAAGGAGTATTAGATCTAACCCCTGTTCTATGGCAAGATGGGTATAAAGCCTAGTATAGGCGATAATCCTTCTATAATGGATACCCTATAAGGAACTGCTAGATAGGTCGCGGAGATACTATAGGGAGGCGGCGATCTTAAAGATCCTATAAGATACTTCTACTGCTATAGGTTACTCTGGCTTAAGCAATACGTAGAGAGTATGCTATAACACCTTAAACGCTGTGTTAAAGAGTTCCCTACCCTCTACTGGCTACCGCATAAAACTGTCTAATGTATAGTGGCAACTATATATAAACAGCCACCATAGCGCGTGATGCTGCCCGTAAGTGTCCTAAGGGACCTCCAGGACCTACCTAACGATAACGCAGAGGATAAACGCAACCCCAATTTGTTGAATATCCTAGTAGGCCTAAGGGACTTACTAAGGGTATTTTTAGGCAGGTAAGCAAAAGTCCTTTAGCGGAACTTAGAATATAATTATGCAATTAATCTAGAAGAAGGTAAATAACTACTAAACCTTTCTATCTACAACCTCTCTTATAAAGAGCTTGAGATCTTATAGGAGTACCTTAACGGCTTACTAGAAAAGGGATGGATATGGCCTAGTAAGTCACTGGTAGGCGCGCTGATCCTTTTTATCCTAAAACCAGATGGAACCATAAGGCTATATATAGACTATTGCGGTCTTAATAAGATTACAATTAAGAACCGTTACCTACTACCACTAGTTAGTAAAATGCTGGATTAACTATCTAGGGCAAAGATCTTTACAAAGCTAGACCTATAAGACGCCTATTATAGGCTCTATATTAAAGAAGGGGATAAGTAGAAGACCGCTTTTAAAACCTAATACAGCCACTTTAAGTATATAGTAATGCCTTTTAGGCTGGCTAATACGCCTATAATATTTTAATTATATATTTATAAAGCCTTAGGGGGACTAGTTAACTACATATATATTATCTACCTAAATAACATTCTAATCTACTTAAAATATAAGGATTAGTATAAGCAACACGTCCATAAAGTGCTGGAACGCTTAGATAATTGGGGCCTCTATACTCAGGCGTTAAAGTATATCTTTAACACTAAGTAGGTTAAGTTCCTGGGTTACATTATAACGTCTATAGGTGTAGTCATGGACCTAGTACAAGTACAGACAATCTAAGAGTGGCTAGAGCTAGAGAGCTACTAGGATGTTTAAGTGTTCCTAGGCTTTGCCAATTTCTATAGGCGCTTTATCTATAACTACTTAAACATCGCCCAATACCTATCCAACTACATTACTAAAGCTTTCTAAAACCCAGCCTAAGGAGTAAAAAGCTTAAAGGCGGGAAGAAAGAAAACTAAGAAGGGACCAACTAAATAGTATAAACTATAGACATGGCCCAGAAAGGTCTAGGAAGCCTTTTAGGAACTATATATAAAGTTTACAGAAGCTCCACTATTACGGCATTTTAACCCAGATTAGCCACTAATAATAGTTACTAATGCATTAAATTTTGCCCTTACTAGTATCCTACTGCAACCTAATAGGTATCTAAACGCTACCTAGCTCCACTAGAAACTGGTAGCATTTTATAGTAGAAAATTCTAGGGACCTAAAGTTAGATATTATACCCATAATAAGGAACTGCTTGCCATAGTTAACTACTTTAAACAGTAGCAATACTACCTTAAGCACGCAAGCCATACCACTTGTGTACTCTTAGATTATTATAATCTACGCTACTTTATAACTATAAAGGAGCTTATACCTTAATAAGCCAGATAGGCAGAGGAGCTTGCGTAATTTAACTTTAAGATTAAATATAAGCTAGGGGAAAATAACCCTACTAATGGACTGTCATGACGGCTAGACTATGCTAAAGGCTTTAAAATAGGAGAAGGAAAACAGATAATAGATATCTTACTCCCTATATTGCAAAATAAGCTCTGGGTGTAGGATGCTTAAGCACCTATAGCTCTACGCACTAAGTCTTAGGCGGTGCAAACCCTATTAGTCTCTACTAACGTTCTAGCTAGTACCCAGTCTATTGCCAATAAGGGTCTAAAAATACCTAGACAGGACATCTCTAATATAAGTGCGGAACCTAGTAATATACTACCTTTAATTACTAAGCTATCCCCTTAAACTAAAAGTAAAGCCATAGAGCAATTAGAACCTAGAGCCCTGCAATAACCAAAGGACTTTAACCTTGTAGCGGCCTTCCTAATGTACGTGCACTAAGAAGTTATAAGATCTATAGTACCATCTAGTCTTATACTTAGAGTAGTATAAGGCGAAATAGCTTTTACCTGGGAACCATCTAAAAGGTTAATGGATCTTATCTGTGAGGTGCAATGGAGGGACGCCTCCTATGCCATCTTTAATGCGGAAGTAGACTGGAAACGTGATGGAAAGGAAGCTGAAAGGCGCTAAAATTGGGAACTGGACCCAATGGGCCTACTGTGTAGAAATGGCAAGGTTTAGGTGCTATAAGAAGCAAATCTATAACAGAAGATCCTTATAGGGAATTACAATAATCCTCTAGGCGGCCACTATAGTTAAGTTAAGATAGTGGAATTACTTTAACGTAAATACTACTGGCTAAAGCTTAAGTAGGAAGCAAAGGAGTATATTAGCTACTATAAGAAGTGTTAAGTATACAAAATCTAAAGGCATAAGCTATAGGGTTTACTTAAATCAGTTCCTCCCGCCAGTGAGCTATAGCAATATTATACTATGGACTTTATTACGGATCTCCCGCCCTTAAAAGATAGGTAAGGATAAACATACAATTTGGTCCTAGTACTTATTAATAGGTTTTTAAAGTACGTCCAATACCTTCCTGTTAATAAGACGATTAACATATAAGTACTTACAAACCTAATTAAGGAGAAATGCTTTCTTAAAGTAGATTAACTACACTCTATTATTACTAATAGGGGCAGCGTTTTTATAAGCCAGTACTAGTTAGATCTATGCTTTTATTTAAAGATAGACCACTATTATAGTACGGCTTTCTATTTATAGATAGATGGGCAAACGGAACGCTAGAACTAGGAACTAGAGTTATATCTGCGAATATATTTAAACTACTAGCAAGACAATTAGTGCGAGCTACTTCTATACGCGGAGTACGCTTATAACTCAAAATAATATATATTACATTAGTTTGCACTAATCTAGATTACCTATAGCATCTGACTATTAGGATTTAATGGTATACCTAATAATTACTAGCTAAGGCCGCATAATTAATTATGGGATCCTACTAAGAAGTTTAAGGATATCTACTAGAGAGTATAAGGATACCTTAAGGAATAGGAGGAGTAATGGAAGCATGTAAAGTAGAGCCTATAAGATGCGCAAAAGCAGCAGAGACTTTAGTACAACTGCAAACACTAGGATAAGCATTTTGGCGTAGGCAATGAGGTTCTATTACGTTCAACAAATATTAAGACCCGTTAACTATTAAAGAAGCTTAATGCAAGATACCTAGGTCCCTTCTAAATTAAGGAACAAATTAGCAAGCTAGCCTACTGTCTCTAGCTACCCCCATCTATAGCCTATGTACATCCAGTATTTTACATAAATCTACTAGAGCCATGGTATAGACTACTGCCGGAAAAGAACTTCCGTCTAGGCCTAATTAAATACCCTAAAGTGGTGGGCGAGTGGTACAAGGTTAAAACTATACTATGCCATAAGTCTGTTAAGAATAAGCTTTAATATAAAGTTAAATGGCTAGACTAGCCCACTAAGGACTCTATATGGGAACCAGAGGATTACCTTAATTATTATAAAGATATTTTAAAAGAATATTAGGACTAAGGTCTACAATCTATAAATCATAGAAAGCACTCTAATATTACGGTGTCATTGCAACCTATAAAGAAAGCTCGTGGTAGGCTAAGAGAGGCCCTAAAGAGTAAATAGGTTAAATTGGATATGGAACGGACAAGCTCTAGAAACTATAAGGATTAATTAGGGCTATGGCTAAGGCAGGACAGGTCCTTAGCCTTTTCACGTATATAGCATAAAATTAATAGGGTATTTTGCTAGAATTGCATTCCTATTTATTAGTTTATATTAGGAATAGTGTTCCTATGCCTTTCTAAATGCTTTATAAGGCCTTCCCAATTGCTACTATGTATAAGAATTAATCCCAAATACCCAAATTGAAAGCCACTATGCCTTATCCCTAGGTGCAGGATTAGTATCCATTGGCCTACCAAGTAATGGCTAATGGGAATGAGATCTAGATCTAGATCCCTTAGTAGGAGTATGGGTAGGCATAAAAACGGGGGCAGGCCAATAAGGTGTAGATGGAGTAGAGATCCTTAAACGCTTAACACTAATATTAGGCCTAAACCAGTATTAATAAAGTTCTTAAGGCGTAAGCTTATAGTTAATAAAGATACGCTTAAGCCTAGAATGAATAAAGACGTTGGCTGGCTAGTAAAGACTAGAACCACTAAGACCTTACTATAGCAATTGTTAGTTACCTATCTACTAGGTACCTAAAGGGTAACCTACCTAATACCGTATTATATTGTGCTCTTTTAAAACTTAACGCGTATATGCGAACTCCTTCTTATGGTAAACGGCGACCTTCTTCTTATCACTCCCATCCTTTACCCTATCCTTAGTATACTAACCTTGCTCCCTTATTAGGCGTTACTAGCTGGCTTACTAGGAATTATAGGTGGTGTAGATGGCTGTGGCATAGTCTCAAATTTGACCTAGATGTTTAGCGTTGGTACTAGAATAAAAGAGAGCCTGGGCGATATAGTAGTTAAGGACATTAAAGGATTATCACCACTTAGGCCCAGGCTATATTAAAGCCTAAAGTTAGTAATAAAAACCTATTAAAAATAAGAAAGCTTACCTTAATATAACTGCCGCTCTTAGTACGCATGTATTAATTATAAGGACTGAAGGTGTTGGACCTTATGTAGTAGGTCTTATTGCAAGCATCCAGAATCTTCTTATTAGACTTCTAGTCTTTTAAGGACGTGTATGTAAAGTCATTTAGGCAGGACTAGCACCAGTTGTGGGTTAGTGGAGGTTAGGGTTCTATATGCAGCGGCAGGGCTAGAATACGCTATAGAATTAGATTAGAAGAGCAGTTAGCAGGAGAACAAAGAGGCATATTAAATTAATAGAAAAAAAAGAAAATCTTAATAATATATTAAAGATACGTCTAAATTTGGACAAAGGGCAATAATGGGAAGTAAGGTGTTAAAGAAAAGGAGCAGCTTAATAAGCAAGGTATCTCTATACTTTACCTCCTAATACCCTTCTAGTAAATAGCCGCAACCTTGCCAATATAACTCTATTATAATAGCGCAATTCAGAAGAAAGGAAACACGTATATAAGCTATTTGGTTATTACTTCCTTACAAAAACCAATTACGCGGCCAGGGAAGGCAATTAAGACGTCAATTACAGACGCATATAGGTGAAATTATACCTAAAATGATACTACGGTATTAAATAATAATGTTATAGACGTTCTTAACAAATTGTATAATAGCTAGAGGCGCTATTATAAAGTGTCCTTTCTGTTTGCTAGGTAGTAGAGCTATACTAAATATATAGCACAGAACTAACAAGAAAGGATTATAGATTAATATCTTAAAGGTTAAAGACGACGGCAAGCTAAGGCTCTATATATTAAATCCTATACCAAAAGGTCCTATGGAACCATATTAGGAACACTAAATTGCCTATAACACTTGCAATTGATTATAAACCGGCATAAAGGCTTAGAAATAGAGTTGCATAAAAATCCTTGGGTTAGCTTAGGTAGTCACCAGCACGTTTCTGGTAGGCTTTTAAGGGGTCTCCTAGCAATCCTTGCGTCTTTTCTCTAATTATATTTTTTCCTTATTAAGGTTTTTAGGAGTTTAAAGTAGGGGTTAGATAGATAGATAATATACAGCGGTATACTAATATCTCCCTAATATCTCTCTAAACCCCTTCTGGGACGAGCCCTTATAATCTCCCTACTGTAAGGTAATGGCGATTGGGGGCTAACTGTAAGAAGGGGGGGGGCAATATAAGGGATATTATTGCGGACACCTTGGGTTGCCTTTAGGACAACCTCCGGACGCCCCTTGGATGGTCGCCGGTTACGTGCTAAAGGTATATGCCTATAGTATATAGTCTCCACAATCCTAGAGGCCTTACCTCCTTAAGGATTTGTCTCTCTTACCAATCTATCCTGTTCCACAATCGTGTCCTTATAGCCCCCTGTCTATAAAGTCCCCTTACAATTACCTAAAGCGGGAAGAGAAGCTCTACACCTTTACAGCACTCTTGCATGCCACTATAGGCACTAACTTCTCTAGGTATCTTAAAAACCTTACTATACTATATTTGATTCTAAGATAGTTAAAGAAGGTAGCAAAGCCATCTTAAGCTACGCTATAGTAAATGGTACTAGATAATCTCAAGAAATGAAAATAAGGGCCTAAACGCTAGACTCTGAAATTATGGCTTTAGCTTTATATTACTATTATATAGAATAGCAAAGAGCTAGAGGAAGGGTTAATAGAGGTAATAGAGAGCAGTATTATACGTGCCTTTGTCTAGGACTGTAAGGAGATCTATCTAGCTCTATATTATACCTTTATTTAAAAGGTAGCGAAGAGGTTAAAGAAGCTTAAAATAGTAACAATGATTAAGGAATTTAACCTGCTCTATAAGTATCTGAATATAGGACGTAACGCCTATGCTATACTCTTAAGGCAGCCGTCTGCAGATCCTATAATGTCTACTACCCTAGTACCTTCTTAATCGCCTAAGATAAAGTGCTTTACTTATGGTCTATCCTATAAGTTAAAGAATTATAAGTAACTATTTTAGTCTCTTTAAGGTCCAAACTTTGTACTAAATAACAAGTATCTAAGAAAGTGTTAAGAATGGCTTAAGGTCTTAATAAATAAGCAGTCTTATAATAAAAGGCTTCAGTAGATTAAGAAGAAAGGTCCTAGGTTAAGGATGTCTATATTAGCTTTATTTACTGCTAAAAAGATTAAGGATCTGGACAGGCCCTAAGCTATAACGGCTGCTGTAATAATATCCTTTTTATTATTAATATTATTGCAGGATTATCTAGATCTGTTTTTAATTAATGCCTAGGGGTATAACACTATGGTAGATACCTACTTCTATAATAATATTAGATACTTCCGTAACTTTAAGCTAAGTATATCTATAGTAACAGCTGGAGATTCTAGGGCAGAAATCCATAGATACAGTAATATTAACTTAGCAATTAAGGTGGGAAAATAACGCCTAACTTAGTATCTGATATTAAGAAATATAGTATATACTCCCTATTTTTATACCAATCTAATATCCGTAGTAAAGCTCTATAGGGTTAGAGTAATTATTAACTAATTTACAAACTATCTGCGCTATAAAGATAATAGAAGCCTGTTTGGTAACTGTCGGTATCACTTCCGGTGATACGTACTGCTATTGCAATAGTATTGGAGTGGTAACTGATTTTGATTGATGCTTGATTAATTCTCCTATTCTATAGGTAGAATTTAGTGGATTTCCTGAGCTCGCTTAGCTCACATAATTGCGTACAACCGCATTGCGAAACCTTGTTCAGACACTAGGGGCATTAAATTTTATAATGGTGCTTAAGCGCATCACCTACCAAATTCTGCTAAATTCTGCCAGATTCTATCAAGATCTGCCAAATTCTATCAAGATCTGCCAAATTCTGCCAAATTCTGCCATATCGCTAAAGTAACCAATTACGATTTTTTATCCCTAGGATGGAAAATCGCTATTAGCTCGCTTACTACTAGCGCCTTAGCGATTAGCCTTATATCTTTATACTTACTATTCCTGCCTTTACATCTTCTCCTCTCTCTACCCACTTAGTAACCTATAGCTTAATTATATTCATATTAATTAGGTCCTTTAACGCCTAGCAAGACTTTAATTTTATTATAGCGTCTACAGGATTACTACCTCTATTAATCCATTTAATCTCTACTATCTCTCTTCTTTTATATAATTATTATAGACATATTAGGTTAACCATAAATCGTTTCTCTTGTGTTGTCCTAAGTTTAACTAAGCAATTATATAGAGATTTTAAATCGGTATAAAGGATAAGCGGTAGTCATTTAAGTTGTAGAATCTTCTTAATAGTTGCTTTAATTATAGCTCTAGTATCAAATCCGTGGGCCATTCCGTATAATTCAGATACTAAGACACTTTATATAACTCGCTTGCATTTAATAGATAACCAGTAGAGGATATTAGCCTTATTATCTTTATCCGCGAGTATAATAACAAAGCCGATTTAGGATAAGAGGTCCTAGTTATTCGCAAAAGGCAAGTCCGTAAATATTATTAGTTTAAGAGTACTTATATTAAGTTGTACAAAACAAAGTCCTCAGGAGGGATTATTAATTTGCCATTATAGCCGCTTATTAAGCTACTTCACGTGTTCTTTCTTTAGGTTAATAACTTATGCTATAAAGGAAAGGTTAAAGGCAGCTTCTAGTTAATAGACTATGGCGATATAGGCTCCTCTTACTCTCTAAGCAACGTACTAGTCCTTTAGTATAACTGCCTTACAGACTTCCCCTCTAGAGATAGTTAGGTCTATAGCCTTTATAATAACCAGCTTTAGATTCTAGCATTAACGTTCCTAAATAAAGACTATTAAATATTTTTCTTGCTTAATATAGCCTCCATTAAACTTAATTGGGGTAGTCTAGGTAAGCTTCTCTCTCTTTTACTAGGAACTTTGCCTTCTAAAGTCTAGCTTCTTTAGCCTCCGCAAAGGTTTCGTCAGCAAGGGATAGTATATCATTAGTCTACAATCCTATAATTCCAAAGCCGTTGCTATTCGTATATAATAAGTAGGGGTTATATATTAACTGGTTTATCCATAGTTTATTAAGATAGTAATAGTAGTATATATTAAGCCAATGGTTACTAGCTTCCGGGACACCATATAGTGGTTTAATAACTCTTAAAATTAATCTATCCTTTAGTCCGAGTTCTAGTAGCAGTCATATAAAGAAGTCTCTATTTAGGTGGATACTGGACTATATATAAGCTTATAAGATGTTGCGCAGGTATAAAGAAGCTGGTCTTTTTTTATTTCCCTATAGGGTTACTATAAGTGCTAGGATAATTCTTTAGCTAACACGTTAAATAGTTAGTAACTATATTAGAACCAAGTCCTTACTGTAGTTATTATAGGCTTATACAACTAGTTTAGACTTCTTAAAGGCCTTATTTATTCTGGCGTTCTTAATCTTATTAATAAATTAGGAGTTAAAGATTCTAACTCCTTCTAGGACATCTGCTATATTAATAAACTTAAAAACACCTTTCTTAAGTAAACCGTTTATTTCCTTATATTAAGACTCTATAAATAACGGCGAGGTACACTTAATAGTTATAGTATTAGGTTTTGTCAGGCTGTTGTTAATAAATATTAATACATCTATAATGTTTTGCTAGGACTTTATTAATAATCGTCGTGTCCGTTTCGATTTTTGGGGGGGTATACTAGCTACCAGTTTCTTAGTTAGTTCTTTAGTTAGTTCTTTAGTTAGTTCTTCCTCTAGTTCCTTATTAGGTTCTTCTGGTTTAGGTTATAGGTATAGCTTTACTACTGTGGTCCTAAAATTGGTAGGTCCACTAGGGAGCTATACCTTACATATTTCTCTGTTAATTCTAAGCAACTTAAATAGGCTAGTCCATCTATCGCTCTATCTAGTATTGCCTTTGCGCTATATAAGTACTTCTAAGTTAAGGGGGAGGTTATGGATTGTGGTAATAGATGGACCGTTTCATTAGTTTAGTGCATTGTTAACTTGCTTCTTTACCCTAATCCTTACAATCTCCTCTATTACCTTCTTTATAGCTACCGCTCGCTATATAATAGAGGGTGCTGGTAGGTTAAGTTCGCTTATTTAAGGGTAGGCACTAAAAATAAGTAATATTGGGACCAAGCCATCTAGGCCAGCTGTATTATTAGTAGCTTTTACTACTATTTATAGAGCTAGTTCCTTAGCTATTTCTAAGTCCTATAGCTCCTCTATAATTATCTGGTATGCTTAGCGTAGTATTAGATAAGCTCTTTCTACTATTCTAATAGACCAATAAGCTTCTACTAGGACGCTCTTAGTTAATATAGCCATTACTATAGCGTGCTATTAAAACTCCTTGCTTATAAAGTTCTTCCCGGTATTATAGGTAATTTAGTTAGGTAGTCTAATGTAGGTATTAATCTAGTAGAGTTATAGGGTATCCCAGGTATATTTTACGGAGATATTACGTAGCTATCTTACGGCTTAAAATTTAGTAGCTTTATTAATTATATAGAGGATAGGGCTTCCATTAATGTATATAATATTAATAAAAATAGAATGGTTAAAGTTAGAATCTTGGTTTTTTTTATAATATAAACTTAAACTGTTTAGGGGATTTGCCGTGTTTCTAGTAGTAGGAGTAGTACTTAGTAAGATAGTTGATAACCTACTTGTTAATATTATTATGGCCAGAGCGTTCTAATATCTTATATAGCTTGTCTACCGATAGATATCTAAAGCAGCGGTAGAGTTGGCGGAGTTTAGTAGTAGTTAGGTAGTAAGGGTTTTGGTTAAATAAATGGGTTATAAATAACTATAGTAACTCTTCCTATAGTAAGAAGGGGTAGCCAAATTGGTGAACTACTGGTACCAATTTTATTGGGGTAACTAGGATATTCTTAAGGTTATTGTAATAGACCTTTAGTATATCTATATCTGCGAGGCATAGTAGGAAGGGTATGTTAGCCTTTATAATATAAAACTTAATATTGCTAGCTAGTGTATTAACTATAACGGAGCTAATAGAAGGGGTAGAGCCGATGCTAAACTAGATGTTAATAGCGCCGGCCTTTAAGGTATTGATAACGGTATTATAGGTCTTCCTATATACGAGGTATTGTCTATAACCTACTATTAATTTCTTTAAGGCTCCTATATTAATTATTACTCTATAGAACTTATTAAAGGTATATTAGCTGATAGTAACATAGGCAAATAGGTCTAAGTTGTTGTGGTAAGTAGTTAGGTTAGTGCCGGTAATTACATAGGTAAAGAATTAGTCCGCTAAGTCGGTTATAGTATTAATGGCTCCTTTATACTGTATCATTCTAAAAGAGGTAAGGAATAATTTAGTCTATTCCTAAGTTAGAAATAGTAGTAGTAACTTAATATTGATTATAAGAGCTTCTATTACGTTATTAATAGATTCCAAATTAAGTTTATCATCATAATCTATTCCCTTATACTTAGCAATATATTATTGGACATATCTATTAAAGCGGCGGTTAAATCTATCCTTAAACTTCTTCTTTAATTCGTTACATTCTTCTCTTAAGTGTTTAGATAACTAGTAACCTTCCTTATAATAGACGAAGCAGCGCTTCTTTAATAATGCATATTGGCTAGATAAGGATAATTGTGTTCTATAAGGTAATTGGGGGTATTATCTATAGTAGCGGCGGTCAGTAAAGAAGGCTTAGGGGTTTTTACTATTTAACTTTTTAAATGTTATAATAGAGGATCGTAAGTCGTTAATTAGACCAGTTAAGCTGTTAGAAGGTTTAAAGCAGGCATATTAACACGTTGGTAACTCCTAGTAGGCGTTAATAAGCTTATTATAAAGGAACTTGTCTGTATATAAATCTGGGTTAAGACCATACTAGAGGTGTCTTAGTTCTTTAATAAGCAACTATAGGCAGTCTAGGGTTGATTTTCTAGTATTCTCGCCTTTACTTATTGGGAATACTTGGTTGGGTAGGGTTTTTGGTATAGAACTGTTAAAATTCTTGTGTTTGTATTGTAGTACCTACGGCAGAGCGTAGCTCGGTATATACTCCTTTAAACGTATCTATAGGTTTATATAGCGCTCAATTGCACTTAGGAACGCCACGGCAGGCTGAGATAACTTAGTCCCTTAGGCTGTTCTTATTTTGGTAAGTTTTAGTAAGGCCACATTGGATTTTCTGGAGTTTATTAAAGAGTAGTTGAAGGCACTCTAAATGAGTCTTTGTTGGGTTAGAAGTAATAACTCTCTGGAACGTAGTCTCCCGCCATTCAGATATATAAAGTTGGCGATTCTTATTGGTCTTAAAGTGGGCTCTGGTGAGCTGAAGCATTATATTAAAGCTATAGTTTTTACCCGCAATATGGTTATAATAGAATGTTGCCGCCTGTCCCTTTAACATGACAGAGAAAGCGTAATGGTACTGGTGGCGTTGAATTCTAACCTTATTGCAACAGTCATAAAAGACCTATAGTTTTGCTCTAAGCATATCGTATAGTTCTCCTCTAAACTTCTTCTCTTTATCTGAATATACCTTTATTAGATTCGTGACTTCTCGTAGTAAAGGCTTACCGGTTGGCTGGAGTGGAGGAGGTAGAGGCGGAGCAACTCTAAGTAGGAGAGCACCTCTAGGTGGGAGAGCAGCTTTAGGTGGGAGATTAGCGTTCTGGGGGTTTTGATACAAATTAAAGTTGCCTTCTAAAGAATATGGGTTGTTTTTAGGTTTCTGTAGTTAACGTATGATCTCAGCTTCCGTCTATATTGGTTCTTCTATACTAATAATAACGGCCTGAATATTGCTAGCAATTGGGTTACTGTTCTTAGTAATATATATCCCATTCCTACGGAGGAATTCTCAAAAATCCTAAACAATATTAATGTTGCTAAGTGCCTAGGTATTAGCAGTCCATTCCACAAAATCCTCTCTGAAATACTCCCATAGTTGTGAATTGGCGTAGTATCTATTTTAGTAGAATATAATATGGTATAGGAGAAAGCCGTTAACTTGTTTTATGGTACAAGTTGTTGTATTAAAGGCGAATTCGTCCTAATCTTTATTGATGAGTTTCGCGTGCTTAGCTACCCCTAGTGGCAAGGAGTCTTTCTAGTTGTTTAAAGTAGGCGTAGCCATGTTTTTGGAGGAAGGGAAGTGTTATTGGTGTAGGGATTGTCGTTTGGTGCGCATTTGTGACGTGTATTTGTGATTATAGGGCTTAGGACTAGTTCTGGCCTTGAATTGTAAAGACTTGTAAAGTGTGTTGTTCTACGTGATGGACGCAAGAATCTGTAATCTGGGAAAGGCTTAGGACCAGTTCTGGCCTTTTAGATCCTTAGATTCGTGGAAGAGTTCTATTTGAGGTTTAGGACCAGTTCTGACCTTAAAAGACAGCTTCCTCTAGCACGAGTAGCACTGGTACAGTGGCTCGTCTCTTCTTAGTGATACCTAGCTGTTCTGTGGTATAACTGTGAAGTTAACCACTGATCAGTGTTGGTTATACAAGGTGATATCACGTAGCTACGGTTCGTAGATAGTATGATGATTGTTGTTCTTCTTATAAGGAAGGGTGAGGAAAGGCAAGGAGCTTAAGGCTCCTCGCCACGCTAGTGCCGCGGCGTCATGTGACGACCACGTGACCACACGTAATATTATCCCGACAATTATAGAGACGTAGGATTAGTTGTAGGCTAAGCGTCGGTGGTAAAAAGGCGTAACGTAATGTTATGGGATGGGGGCAGTGGCTACAAAGCGTATGTATTCGGGGAGTCTACAAGACGTTACGCGATTGATTGTAAGGGTTGAGGGCGTAAGGAGGTAATATGCCTACGCGTAGCTAACATAAGCTATACGCGAGGTGTACGCAAGAGCACGGGGCTCTCCTATAGAGGCCCCTGCGGTAAGGTTCCGTAATAATAGATTATCTTATCGGTATAGAAGCGTTAAATATTTATAGGGTATATATACTAACCACTAACCGTATTATCTGATCTTATAATATACGAATAGATAAATTAAAGAGATATTAATCTCTTAAAATACTAGGACACCTTATTATCTTATAGGCTTAAAAGGATCGTTTTTAGCAAGTTTAGGACCTACTAGATAATCTTTAAGATAGTAGCAAAGACTGGATAAAGAACTTTAATAAAGAACTAGATGTAAGACTGCCGCATTTAGTAAATATTAACGTTACTTTTATATTAAAAAGTATTTAGATCTTAATAGAAGAACTCCGTTGGCTATCTACCCTAGAGCTAACTCCAGAACCGTTTATACTATTAGCGTCTTTGGCGCCTTAGCAATTACTATCTACTATAGTATTTACGCTATAGATACCATCTACTACTTAGTTATCTTCTAATGTTACTAAATCACTAATTGTAGATTCTACATCTCGTTCTAAACCTTAGATAATAGCAGGCTTATTATTAGGGGGTAAGAGACATTCTGGCTATAAAAAGCGGCCTATAGTAAAGAAGAAAGATATGCTAAATTAGGATCTATAACAATAAGCCTTTACGGTTTAAATTAATAATGGTAATAATATTATCAATCTAGATATAACACTATTGGCTCACGCTTTCTATACTGCTGCTATAAAGACGTATAGATATTAAGACGACTTTCTACCACTACTAGGGTTATGGGAAGAGATGCTTAATTATAAGTACGCTATAGAATTTAAAGCCGCTGCTTATACTAAGATAAAGGCCTTAACTAGAAAGCAGATATAGGATAAGGTACAATTAATTAAGAAGGTTTATTAACTTCCTACTATATAGGTCTTTACCTATAAGGAAGATTTAGATGGCTTTATAATAAGATTTAAGGCTTATCTAGTTATCTATAGAGACCTTTAAGCAGTCTTATAAGAGGAGGTTAAAGCTATAATAGTAGCCTATTAAACCTTCCGTTTACTTTGCGCTCTTATTACTGGCTTTAACCTCAATATTATACAGATTAACGCTATTAACGCCTTCGTTAATGCCTTGGTTAATAATAAGGTCTACCTTATTCCCCCTAAGGGTATAGACCTACTACCTGGATTCTCCCTCCGTCTAAGAAAGGCAATATATAGACTTTAGAAATCTCCTAAATTATAGTTTTTAGAAATGTCTGCTGCTCTATAAAGTATAGGTTTAAAAGCAGTACTAGACAAGCTATATCTCTATATATACCCTACTAAACCTATCTTTATGTTCTTCTATATTAACGATATCCTAATTATAGGACACCTGAGCTGTCGTTAGTAGCTAGAGAATATCCTAAAGTAGCTATAAGATTAATTTAAGATCCGCTAAATACCTTAGTTCACGTCATTCCTAAATACTTATGTTATGCGAGATTAACAAAAGGGAAAGCTCTGGCTTTGTTTAGATTAATATCTTAAAAAGCTAGTTTTGATATATTATCTAGAATATCTAAAGCCATTAGCTATACCACTATTGGGCTAGGAATTAACACTATATAAGGGAGAAGCTATGCTAAATTAGATAAAAGGATATTAACGCCGTATAGGTTCTATAATATATCTGGCATCTACTATATAACCAGACGTTACCTTTTCTGTTAGTAGGCTAGCTAAGTTCTTATATAATCCATTACTAGCTTATCTTGCAGAGATTAATAGATTGCTTACCTATCTTTATAATACTAGATACCTAGCTCTTAAGTTCTCTACTATTACGCTGTATAAGATAAACTAGGTTCTAAAAGCTGCTTCTAATACTAGCTTTGCTAATAATGCTCTAACATAATAGAGCTTATAGGGTTTCTTAATAAACCTATTTAATAGGCCTATAGCATGGCAGGTAACTAGATAAAAAGTAGTTACTAAGTCCACTATAGAGGCAGAACTCCTAGCTCTCTTATATATTGGTAAAGAGGTAGAGTATATAATTTAGATCTTTAAAGCTATTAGATTTAATCCAGAATAGGACGTTATTATTAATTGCAACAATTAATAGTTAGTACAGATCGTGATGAAAGAGACTCTTACAGTATCTACAAAACTCCAATATATAGATATCTATTAATTCTGGCTTCGCCAAGAGGTCTAAAACGAAAGCTTTGTCGTACAATAGGTACCAATAAGCAAAATAGCTGCAGACGGACTTACTAAAGCTCTCTTAAAGTAAAACCATCAAAAATTTGTTAAAGTATTGGGGCTCCGCAATATTAGACATCTGGTTAATTAACAGTTAGTAAAGCTCACCACTAGCTCGTTTATCCCAACTGCCTAATCCAGTAATCCAGCTCTAACGCTCTACGCCAGATCTAAGGGGGTGTGTTAGCCGCTGAGGTAGCTTTACTGCAGAGGTGCGACGGGTGCTGTTTGACGTCCGTATTAGATGGTGTTAGTCTAGTTTTAACCTGTATTATTACTCTCTAGGGACCCCTGTAGGGGGTTAATTCTCTTATATATATTAGGGCTCTTAGAGCCACCTTGAATAAAAGAAGATCACTTATTTAATTCTGTGTCTCTACCTATCAGCTAGCTTATGTCATTTGTCGTGATACCTGCCTGGCTGAAAACCTTTTGAGGTTTGTGCCGTGGCTGGGTGGTGCGGAGCCTGTCACCTCACAGCTAAGTTAGATAGCTAGATTATATATAGTGGCATACTAATATCTCTCCGAACCCCTTCCGGGACAAGCCCTTATAATCTCCCTTTACCGCAAGGTAATAGCGATCGGGGGCCGACCGCAAGAAGGGGGGGCAATGTAAGGGATATTATTGCGGTTACCTCCGTCGATCACGTGCCGGAGGCACATGCCCGTAGTATATAGTCTCACCTCCTCAAGAATTCGTCTCCTCCACAATCTATCCTATTCCTACAATCGTGCCTTATGGCCCCCTGTCTACAAAGTCCCCTCACACGGGCCTGCCAATTATCTACGAAGCGGCTGAGGCACCTAAGACAATAAAATTCTACTACGGAGCGTCCGATTTATGAGATAATAATGGGGGAATCTATATTAAAAGGATTCCTATCCTTGTTGCAAACTTTCGAAAGCCAAATAGAACCTAGTTTAGGGGTTCTACAGAGGGGGCCCCCCCCTACAAAAGCTGCACTTCTCGTCGAGAATCCTATCTAGTGCACACTCTCGTTTACGTTATAATTTGTCTGGTCTTCTCTTCATCACGGTGCGCTTTCCTTTCCAAAATCCATATGGAAAAGTTTCATGGCACCTTTCCAAGGTTGTGCTACTTGCTACCAATATGGTTGCTCATAGATCATTCGACTGCTACTCCAGCTCTTGGGTCTAATTCTACAGCAAATATATCTATCGGCACCACTTCATTTCCCGTTACGGCTGGGACCAACAGCTCAGAATGCTATCTCTCGTGGCAGTCCTATCAAAGCTCCCGAGACAGCTTCATGACCGAACATGCCTCATCTAGCATAGGGATTGCTACTTATTTCCGGGAAATCGTGTTTTTGGCTCCGGAACAAACCGGTGTCGTTTATACGACTTTATGCGACGGCGTCCCTCGTGCTAATGGAAGCCCTGTCTTCAGCGCAAACACAACCTATCTTACCGTCGTGCCGAATACCACAACATTTTGGCCAAGTTATACAGTACCGACTCCGAGCTGTTCATTAGACCCTCCGGCCTGCTCATCCTTATGGCAATCATACAGCCAAGCGGCTGTCATGTTTTCAGCCGACAGTGAACTCCGTTCTCAATCAATCGTAACTACTCTGGGCCCGGTAGAGCCTCAACCACCAGCATGCGTTCCACCTACCTCGATCTGCGGTGGCTGCACCGTCCACGGCAGCGAAGCGCGCCTTGTATATTGGCCGGTTACCACAATCTCAGGCGACGTATGCAGCCACCCTGGAATTACGATAAAGCCCAACATCACTGGACCTGTTACCACTGATATTTCAGGCATAAAATTAACCTCACCAACCGCATATATCTTCGTCGATGTTGTATGGGCCAATGATTTCTGCACCAGGAAAGGACCTACCATTAGTAACGCAGTTATACCTGTGCTTCCAAACTCTCTGTACAGCGGGGTGGGTTTGCACGGCATGGACCCGGAGTCCTTCAATCTTGCGGATCTCTATCCCGGTCACGTACCTTTCTTGAACTATGAGCAGATGCGCGAATGCCCTTACTACCCGGAATTCTGTACCAAGACAATATACGAGGAGTGGTACCATCCAAATGTAATGATGCCGGCGGATGTTACAAACCTTGATCCGGCTTGGGCAACGTGCACGCCCTCCCATTTCGGCCTGTTCGATCCTCCAGTGGCTGCAATGCCGGTTTCTGCGTTCATTTCGACTACAACAAATGTACCTCTTCAGAGCCAGACACAGAACCCAAGTCCTGGGAGTATAGGAACTACAGTGGTGAGCACCCAGGCGCCGGTGGTTTCTCCAGCAGATCCATCCACAGCACCCAAAGGTGGTGATCCACCACAGAGTTCTCAAAATACTGCAAATCCACAACCGGCTCAACAAGCTTCTTCTGCAGGAGGCGGTATTGCAGTACCTAGCATCGGCTCTGGCGATCCTGCTCAACCAGCTTCAGGAGGAGGCGGCAAAGGGGCATTAGTTAAAACCTCGATGAAGCCATTTGGCGAATTCATATGGAGTGGTTTCGGTGGCATTTGGGCTGAAAACGGCAGCCCGCAATCCCTCGATCCGCCTAGTGCAGCAGTTGTCATTGGATCCATTACCATCTCGATTGGTAGGCCTACCGCGGCAATCTCAGAACACGTTGTCAGCGCCGCTAGCAACAGCCTTGTCATTAACGGGGCGAGTATTACGTTCCCGAGCAGCGGCATGGTGACAGAGGCCTTGGGAGCAGTTATAACACTCGGAAGTCAAGCCTTGACTGCTATGGATTCATCCGGGATCGTAACGGTCGGCTCAATTACCATTTCTCTTGGAGGACCAGCGGCGACCATATCAGGGCACGTTATCAGTGCAGCAACTAATGGTCTTGTGGTCGACGGCACCACCACAGATTTCTCATTCGTTACGCAACCACCTGGGACTAGCACACAGGCTAGTGCGAAACGTGGAGGGAACCCGGAATCGGGGATGGCTACAACGACTAATGCGGCTCTTTATTCGGTTTTCACGGGAATAGCGCCATCCGGGAGAAGGCCTTCGCTCGCGGGGCTGTCATTGGCCTTGCTTCTTGCTGTAATCGTAGCTCTCTAATGATTAATGTTAAACGAAACCCTTTAATTCTAATTCCAAAGGAAATGGGGTTTTTTGATAATAGTATACTGTCTGATCAAGGTTGCGTCTTTGCAGTCATGTGACCGCAAATTGCCATCACGTGACGGCAATCTAGGGCAATTTGCGGCAACTTGCCTGCGAACGCGAGTCAAAAGGGGTTGGTTACGTGAGCTAA
>Ga0307507_10002774_pt1 | contig 35726 bp, 11 predicted proteins | sample 7_EM_MG_FD_207223 | JGI IMG/M metagenome (GOLD analysis project Ga0307507, IMG submission 207223) | Populus trichocarpa ectomycorrhiza microbial communities from riparian zone in the Pacific Northwest, United States - 7_EM | ecosystem: Host-associated > Plants > Roots > Unclassified | place...
CCCTTAGCTAGTTAATTTATTTTAAAGGATAATACCCCTAATTAATATAAATATACTAAGGTAAAGTGCTTATTAAATATATATAACCTTATATAATAGTTAAATAGCCAATTATATTATATTTAGGGAGCTCTTGCTACACCCGGCCCAAAAAGACCAAAACCAACTAAAAGAACCCTAAAAAAACTCCTAGAGAACCCCCTAAGATATATACATTGCAGGGGAGTAAATGTTAGCCATAACGAACTAATGCAGCTAGTAGAATGGCTCCGCCAGTCTAGTAAACCTTAGGTGCCCTTCTAGCAAACCCTTAATTAAATCCTCTAATGGTTAAACAAAATTAAAAATAAACAAAAACCCCCCTTACTAGCAAACCACACCTAGGCTACTATAGCTGCGCTTCTATAGTATAGGGAACCTACCCCCCTTAAAACAACAACTAGGTATATAATTATAATATAACTAAATATAGAAAAAGCAGAGGGACTAAGAGGACAATTAGAAACAGATGTCCTTATAGAGATTTGCAAAGAGGTCTATAACGCTGTTATAGTCTAATACCTTAGGAGCGGAGACATTAGAGTCACCCTAAAGGACTAATAGGTAAAGGAATAAGCTATAAGGGTAGGGGACAGGCTAGGAGAACGCATTAGTATAAAAGTGCTCTGTGAAGATTACTTAGTTAAAGTTCTAGTGGTTCCCATAAGCTTTAGGGTAGAAAAGGAACGCCAGGTAGACAACACAGCAACTATATAGGAGATAGTAAAATAAACGGAACGCCTTATACTAGGTCTTAAGATTACCTAAATCTAATAGCTTTAACAGGAAAATGCAAACTAAGTATATAATAAGAATAATAAGAGGATATAAAAGTCACTAGAGATTTGCTAGGGAGACGCTGGTTAAATATATAGCTCCCTTATTATTAGCATATATACGCTAGAAATATAAAAACTCCTTATTTAAAAAGGAATAATTATAAATGGCCTTATATACAACACAAGGCTTTATAACCACAGACTACGCCTAGAATAATACTATTACTATATATAATGGGGACACACCTAATCCACATGCGCAGCACAGATGTGCTGCGGCTACTGTATAGGCCCCTATAATATAAGACACTGCCTAAATTAAGACTAAATAAAATGCGTAAACTGCTACTAAAGTACACATAAGGCGTAGGAGAGAGAAGACTGTATTAAATACAGGAGATGGAAAGCAAGGGCTTAACAGCTACGGGAATAACTATACGCTAGGTTATATAAATGGAAATAACAGGTAATAAGCTAGGGGGACACAGGTGCCTTCCTAGCGTTTCCTACCTTTAATACTAGGGGGCTAGGCCAGCCATCCCAAGCCTTAACAGGCCAGAAGCAACGCCGCGCGATATTACTAGACTAAATAGGGATATAAGGATTACAGGGGATATAAGGGAGAGGACGCCCTATAGGAAGACCCCTATAGACAGCTATAGTAAGCTCAAGACTAGGATAATTAAGAATTAGACTTAATATAGCAAATATAATATTCGTAGCTAACCTATAAAGAGTATATAGCTGGCTAGTAAGATTAGGGGAAGAACTAAAGACAATAATAGATTTAGATATAGAAGCGCTAGTAGGAATACAAGACATGGGAATAAAAAGCTCTATATAAAATAAGTAGTAACTAGGGTGTAGATATAAGAGATAGAAGTTCTAAAAATCTTAGAGAAAGTAGAAATAGAAAAAGTAAGGAATAAAGGAGAGATAAAGGACCCCTACTAGAAGTCCGCTACCTATCTATTATATAGTATAATTGCGGCAATACAAACCACTATCTTGCAAGGCCCCTACTAGACAGTCTAGACCTAGAAAAACACTATATCCTTGCTATATAAGAGCCGTATTACAATACCTATATATAATTGATATACTGCCCCTAAGGATTCTAGCTCCTATATAAACCAAAAGCAGCTATACGCGTATGCTTTATAATTAGTAAGGTTATTAGTCTATCTTTATAGTTATAGCAGGCAGTTAACCTAGATATTATAGTTATAATAATCCAGATATATAGGGGACTGGTACAAATTATTAATGTGTATAACCCTACGATTAAAGGGGTCCTATAAACAGAGAATATTATATTAGTAATAAGCCTACTAGAAACTAAAGGCCTAGAGTCTATCCTATTAGGAGATATAAACCTCTACTACCCGTAGTAGGGGGGTATCTATATCGCTGCTAAATAATAGGTAGAGTGTTTACTAAGAGCTATAGATATCTAGGGCCTTAAACTAGCCACCCCCCTAGGAGTAATTATAGCAATAAGGCACTACTAAAAGTACAATTAACCTTATATTTATAGATGAAGGCCTATACCAAAGACTTGAAAGGTGCAACCCTAAAGAAGAATAAGCACTTACCTTAGACTATATCCCTATTTAGATATAGCTAGATCTAGATATTAAGGCGCAACTAAATAGTAAAAGATACGTAATAAGGAAGCTTAAGATAGGCAGTTTCCTTAATATAGTTAAATAATAACTTTAAGACCTAGAAGAAATCCACCCAGTACTAAATAAGCGAGGCTTATTAGCCACCTTTAAGGAGATTAACTAATGTAACGGGACTAGCCCAGTTATAGTAGGAATGTCTTAGTGAAACACTCAACAGATAAATTCCAACGCTTTAATTAAATTCTACTAAATTCTACTAAGTCGATCGAATTCTGCCTAATTCCGCTAACTTAATTAATTTCCACCAGTTTCCACTAAATTCCACTAACATAATGGAATTTAGTCGAAACCTGTTAAAATCCGCGTAGGCTTATGCCTACGCGTCTGCTGCTAAGACCCCAAATATTTAGTTACAAGTTTCCTATATTCCTTTCTCTTCTTTACGCAACATCTTATACCCTATAAGAGCTATATACCCTTAGATTTAGATAGAATATATATTATTCCTTTAAATCTTCCCTAAAGCCTCTTCGCGCCCTTATATTACATTATGTTAAAACAACTACTATTAAAATAGTAAACGAACCCAAATCCATTTTAATAACTATAAGTATTATAACCCTAGTTAGGGAACAGTTAACTATAATATAACAGTCCTTTATAGACGCCTTAGCTTAGCAGTGGGCTATACTAGAAGCCTAGCACCAGTAATTAATAGAAGCACTCCGCAAAGAACTCCGTAATATTAAGGCATTTACACTATAAACCCTAATAGCAACACCTATAAATAAGATTAAAATAATAGTACCTAAACTTAACCTATTAAATATAAATACCAAACTAGTAATAGTAGCTTAACCTATACTTATAGCAAACCTAGTACCTACTATAAAATCTAAAAAGCTCCCTAATCCTCTAATGTTTAATAGAAACCGAAATAACCTATATCCCTTTATAACTAAGCTCCGTTTTAAACTCTTAACAAACTATAATTAATACCCTACTAAGGCTAGTAAGGTTAGCTATGGAATATCTTGTTTAAGTAAGGACGCTATACAAACCATAGATCTATTCTTCCACAATAGCACTTTCGTTAATTTAAAACCTTTATCTCTCTACTAGAACAAATATATAATAACGCCAGCCGCGAATATATAGCTGTTACCAAACTTAAAAACCTATAATAATAGAACTAAGACTTTACCAGCTTCTTTTTAGAATTTTTAGACCTTATTGGCAAGCTAGATTAGAATAAAGCCGCTAGAGTTACTGCCCTTTAATAAGCTATTTTGGATAAGATTAGAGCCTAGTTAATAGGTAGAGAACTACTGAAAAACCTATCCAAATTTGCTATAATATATTAATAAATTAATAAAGACCTTTAATATAACAAACAGATTTATTCTCTAAAGTTAACTATACCTTGCGTTTAAAACTCTATAAAACTAGTATATACTCTAAGGCGTAATCCTTTTCTAAGACCTAAAAGCCCTATATATAACCCTATAGACCTTAATGCCACCTAATTCTATACACCCTTAGAAACCAACAAATAAAGAACTTAAGCTATAAATGGAGAATACTTTAGATATAGTAAAAAAAGATATATTCAAAAGCATTGCCAAACTCACCCCTTTAAAAAGGTCTGCCGTAGTTCCTCCTATTCCTTAAGTCATACTTATTCCTTAAATTATACCCGCTCTATAAATTATACTTAAACGTTATAAAGTACCTCGCCTTTAGTTAATTTGGGAGGTAAATTATCCTAAGGCTAAGTTGCGCCTTAGGATAAAAAGCGGAAGAGTATAAGTGTCTAGGCTCTTCTAGCGCTAATATATAATATAACTCCCTTAATATACTTAACAAAATTTAAATACTTAGTAAATAGAAGGAAGTATAAATCCTTATAGACAGCGGAGCTACTAGTATAGGCTTTATTAATATAAACTATACAAAAACTTAATGCCTAAATTTAAAGAAACTTAATAAGCCCTAAGGCCTATAAGGCTTTAATGGTAAACCCTTAATATATAGTAAACTAACGCACTACGCTTTTATAAAATTGTGGATAGGCAAACACCTTAAATATATATCCCTATTTATAATACCCTTAAAGCATTATAAGATAATACTTAGATATAGATAGCTAAAATAATACAACCCTTTAATTAGCTGGGTTAAAGAAACACTAAATTTCCATATAATCTACTATTAAAGTTATTACTTAAAAACCCATTTACCCTATAAATATGCATATAACTATTGTAACGGAACCTTATAGCAAGAACTACGGTGGGTCCTGTTATTGAGCTAGGTATATAGGTAAATAAGAAGTTAACAACGTAATAACAACTGGTGGAGTGGTTGCCTAATAGATTAACTCTAATTGTATTCTAAGATTTACTATAAGGAGAGAACTATCTACGGTAGGGACTGAGGTCCTTTAAATACACAACTATACTCCTAAGAAATCCTCTCTTGTATATAAGGTACGTGTGCTCTATCTACTCTATTATAGATTACATAGATTATACAGATCACACAGATTATATTACGTAACTTAGTTACCACTCCTTCTTATATAATTCCACTAGTTCTATTCTAGACCATGCCTATATTAACTAACTAGCTTCTGCTAACTCTTCTCTAAGTAGTTATAACATTGTACTTAAGCTATTCGTAACACTATCTCACTCCTCTTTATCTTCATCCTTGAAGATTCCTAATATCTCCAAGTTGTCTACTAGAGGTGTAATATCTATTTAATTAATCTAGTTAATATCTTTACTTATTATACCTAAAGCTTCTTCTTCTTCTTCCACTGCTTAACATGCTCGTACTATGGCTGCCATACTGTTACTGGATAAAGTAATGCTATCTCAGTGTTCTCGTTGTGCGAAAGAGGGTTTGGTTTGCGTTGCGTTAATAAGTTCTTTATCTTAACAACCCTCCTCTTATTTAGAGTGCACTAAAGCAAACGTTTAATTGTCCTATAATGTTCGCTTTGTTTCTAACACTAAGTATACGCATCTTATAACCCTTAACAGTTTTTAAGTTCCCTAAGTAACTTATTATAGGGTCTTATATTTAATCTGCTGCTACAAAACTTAATAACGAGCTTTTGGTGGCGTTGGCTAAACTTCATTATTCTCGCGATGCGGAAAGAGAGGCTGCCGATACTTAACAACGGGCCCTTAACTCTCGTTTGGCTGCGTCCACTTAGTTAATCTATCTTAAGAAGGTTTGTAAAAAGGTTTGTTCTAAGAAGTAGAAACTTATTTAATAGGGTTTGTCTAAGCTAGGTAACAAGAGAGTAGAGTTTCTAAAAAAGGAAACAACTCTAAGTAATATGGTAGTTGCTCCTTATAGGTCCCCTTTAATTAACTCGTCCTTTAGCAATTCTTTTTTAATACTCCCTAGCCTGCTTTCTTCTAATACTCCTATACCTTTCCTATAGCGTTCTCTAGGTTGCTTAGTAGTTCCTAGGTAGTCTTACTATAGCCTATCCACTTTACTTTATACTATGTTTTATTATCTACATCCTTATAACTAATAATCTTTAAAACTTATAATTTGTCTTTCTCCTACCCTCTATACATATCTGCCTTGTAGACTAGTGGTTTAATATTTCTATATACTGGTTTTAGCATTATAATATGCTATATAGGGTAGATTCTTATTTTGGCTAGTAGGTTTAGTTTATATATAACTAATAAAATTCTCTATATAATTTTAAAAGGTCCTAGTCTAACATGGTCTAACTTCTTACTTAGTTATCAACTCTTAAAATTTTTGTGTAGTAGCCATACTTTATCCCCCTCCTTAAGATCTAGTCCCTTATATCTCCTAGTATTATAGTATCTTTTTATTCATTCTTGTACTAGTTTAGCTATTTCTTTAAGGTCTATATAAAGATTTATTAAAGTCTCTATTCTTTGCTTAGCTATACTACTTATCTTCTTTACTTAACATGGCGATAACAATAATCTTAGCTCATATCCATAATTCGCCTTAAATAGTAATGTCCCTATTCCATCTTATAGTGTTATATTATATATAAACTATATAACTGGTAATAACAATACCTAATTATTCTATGCGTAATTAATATAGTGCCTTAGATACTGCTCTAGTGTCTAGTTTAATCTTTCTGTCTATCTGTCCATTTGCGGATAATACGCTGTTAAGGTTACTGCGCGAACTCCTTATTCCGCCAAGAATACCTCCTAGAATACTGCTATAAATCTTAAATCTCTGTCTAATATAATCTTGCTTAGTGCTCTATATTTTACAAATACTTCCTTAATATAGATTCTAGCAACATCTTCTACTAATATCTCTTCTATACATACTATAAAGTACCCCTACTTTATAAGCTTGTCCACTATTACTAAGATTGCATTATAATCTTGTCCTGTAATAGGATCTCTTAACTTTAGTAACTTAATAATAAAGTCCTATAATATAACTTCCTATGGTCTTTCTAGTGTTTTAATAGGTTGTAGCCCTCTATACAGCTTATACCTTATTAGTTTATTTCTTTAGTAATCTAGATATTCTCTTATAACTTATCTCACTAGTCCCTAGATTCCTTAAATAATATACTCCTCTTAAAGTCTTAATACTAAGCCTATAGCTCCATTATGTCCTTAAGTTAGTCCCTTGTAGAATAACTTAATAAACTTTTTTATAATAGACCTTAGAATATAAGTTGCTTCTCTATTCTTATACTATTCCGTATCTAAATCCTCTACCTATACTTTTTAGATCTTCTATATCCAATTACTCTCTAGTAATTTATAGATCTAACCTTCTCTAGTCGCTATAACTTTTAGGTAATTATACTTAATTAATCCATCTTAATCCTTTCGCAGTAAAGCCCCTAATGGCTTTTTGTTACTTTATAGTTTAGCTTTTCTACTTAGAGCGTCTGCTTATGCATTGTCTATACCCTTAGTATACTAAATTTTAAAACAGTATTCTATAGGTATTTCCGCCCATCTAACCTATCTTTGGTTAAGTTCCTTTATTATTAGAAATCCTATAAGGTTTTTATGGTCCATCTTAACTATAAATGGTTTTTCTATACCTTGCAAGAATGCTCTCTATTTCTTTAACGCTATAACTATACCTAACAACTCCTTATTATAGATGTTATAATTTAGTTCTAGTAGTGTCATCTTTTAACTATAGTACGCTACTAGATGCCATGCGTCCTGGTACTTCTATAGCAAATATACTCCTAGTACAAAGTCTAATGTATCTGTCTTAACAACCGTCTCTAGCTTTAGTTAATAGATCTTAAGGATTGGTTCCTAGGTAAACAACTCTTTAAGTTCCTTAAACAGCTTCTTCTGTTTACTATCCTATACCCACAATTCCTCTTTTTTTGTTAGTCTTATAAATGGCTTAATATTCTTTAACTACTGCGCTATAAACCTCCTATAGTAGTTGCAAAACCCTAGAAACAATCTTAACTATATAATATTCTCTAGTTCTTACTAACTTACTATAGCTTTAACTTTCTTTAGGTCCATGCTGACTTTTCCTAGTTTAATAATAAATCCTATAAAATTAGTCTTTCTTATAAAGAACTTGTATTTCTTAATAGCTACTGGCATCTGTTCTTCTTATAGTCTCTTTAAGACCTATTTAACGTATTCTCCATATTCTTTCTTACTCTCTAAGTAGATAATAATATTATCAAGATATACTGTAATAAATTTATTAAGGTGTTCTTATAATACACTATTAATTCATTTCTGGAATATTACTAGTATATTTATAAACCCAAATTGTATAACTAATGGCTTATATAGTCCTTCTTTTAACCTAAAAGCTGCCTTCTATTTATCGCCTTCCTTAATCCTAATCTAATAGTACGCCTATCTTAGATTTATCTTCATAAAGATCTTTACATTACCTATCCTATCTTAGATTTCACTAATTAAGGGTAAAGGATACCTATCCTTCCTAGTAATGCTGTTTAACTATCTATAGTTAATACACATCCTAAGTTTTCCGTTTTTCTTTAGGATAAACAATACTAAATATCCTACTAATAACTGCAATAGTCTAATGTATCCCTTTTATAAGTTCTCCTAGACAAACTCCTTAAGTGCTACTAACTTAGTTTTAGTAAGCTTATAAATTAGAAAGAACCTTAGACTTATTTCCAGTTCTAATTCTATCTTATAGTCCTATGCTGCATACTCTAATAGCTTTTTACTTTCTGGTAACTATAACTTTTTACCATACTTATAGTATCTCTTTAGTATATAACTTAAGCCTTACTTAGTCTCTTTGTATATTACTCCAACTTAGTACTATACTAACTTAGTTTGCTGTCACACTTTATATTATTAAGTATTTTTAATATTAACCTAACCTATAACCTAATCAACCTTTAGATTATATTCCTGTAACTAAGGCATTCCTAGTATTACCTTATCTTTTCCTAATAGTAAGATATTAAAAGACATTCTAACTGGTCTCCCTTTAATAGTTAACTAAATAGGTCCTATTTTAAGATTAATAATATCTCCTCTATAGGCTATTTAATCTCCTAAAATTGTTATAAGTAGATATAGGTATTCCTTTTGTTTATATAGTAACCCTATCTATTCCACTACTACTAGTAATATATAGTTCCTCATTACCCCACTATCTATTAATGCTTTAAACTATTAATCTTACTACTTAACTTATAAGTTTAAATATTATCCTTAAATTCCTTTAAGGGTTTAAGGCTCTACCACTAGTTCCCTCTAGTCCTATAGGCCTTCCCTTTTTCCAACTATTGGCTGCTAGATCCTATTTGTACTTAGTCTACTCTTAGCCAATACTTAGTTTATTTCTTTTCCTCTATATACTATAGATAAGTGTTCTCTAGGTAGTTCTACCACTATTATCTATCTAGGCATTCTTCCATAAGGAATCTTCTAGGTTAAAGTATTAGGTCCCCTTAACTCTATACTTCTACTAAGTGCTATCTATATATATACTTAGTATTTCTAAACCATTTCTCTTCTAGTGCCTAATATATCCTTACTAAGTATTTCCAGTTCTTATCTTTTGGTGCCTTATATATATTACACACATTATCCACACAAGCTATCCACAATAGTGTATAATACGCTAGGTAACTTAGGTTAACTCTTAGCTTGTTTTTATCCTTAAGTTTAAACCAATACCTAGTTAACCTAACTACTGGTAACTCTACTGTAGGTACTAAGATTTATTGCTTACTTCTCTAATCCCTAGATCCTTGTTCTAGGTTCCTTAACATTATAATTAATGCTCCTTTAATATAACTTATACGTTTTTCTATAATGGGTTAGTCTTAGACAACTTTTTTATCTAGCCACATATAGAAATCTTCCCATTTATTGTTATGTCGTTACCTATACCACTTTCCATACAACTGGTTTAGTGTGTATAGTCTATCTATAAGAAAGTACCTTATTATTACTATATTGTAATATTCTTTAGTGTGTCTTTTTTTAAACCTAACTAGAATATCTAGATCCTCTTCTTGTTCCAGTTTATCCAACCATTTTACTCTAAGTGTCCCTATACTAGGCCTATTAGTAACTCTTTATATAGGTGCTCTGTCCCTTATACAACCTAGCATAGCTAACCTTTTATCTAGCTTTTACTCTTACTATACAATAATTCTTTGCCTAAACTTATCTATAGTTTCTTATTTTCTACGTCTTGTAGCTAGATCCTTAAAGTTATCTTACTTCCTAATCTTAGTATTAACTTTTTAATCTTTAGGCTAAACACTATATTTACCTAGAATTGCTATAGTCCTTATTTATTTTTCAAAATCTCAGTTTCCTAATAACGTTTTTATTTGTTTCCTAAACTTATAGTTCTTAAACTTAAGTCCTATACTTATTTGTTTATTACTAAACTAAGTTACTACTCCTTCCTATTGGTTCTTATTTGTTATAGGTTCTTAAGCTATTTTTATTACATTTTATAAATCTAGAGCCTTTCTTATCTCTTCTTAAGAATCTTAGACCTATAGCCTTTTACCTTTTATAAGTGGTAAGCTAGCACTAGCAGTTGTCTACTTGCTTAATTATCTTTAGATATTACTCCTTCCGTCTTATAAAGCGATGGATATTATATCTAATAGTGTTATAATACCCGTTACTAATCTGTGTTCTGTAGTGGTTTTAGTCTCTACTTCTATTACATTATTAAGGTATAAGTGCTCCCAGTTAGCCTCCTTTTCTTCCTTATTACTACTAATTAATAAGCACTCTAACTCCATTATTATTATTACTAATCTTTATTTATATATTACTTTAATATTTTAATCTAGCTTATAGAGTTAATCCTATTCTTTATCTAACTCTCTAGTTTCTTTAAGTCCTCTTAACTCTAGCTCTTATAGCTAATAGCTTACAACATACTTAGCGTCCTTATAAATTTAGTATACGTTATTATAATAAAACATAAAGTGTTTAATTGAACACTCCTTGGTCCTATGCAACATCCCTATATCTACATTATTATACTCTAACAACCTAGTGCCCTTTACTGTGTAGTTACTCTAACTACCTCTATAATCTCTAGCAAAATAACCTTGTTTTCTATAATTTATATAAGCTCCATCTTTAAACCATTTTTTTTATTATAGAGTCCGCCTAAATATTTTCTACTACTAAGATCCCTAGTTTGGCCTCTACTCCTTAGTCCTATAATTACTTAATCCTTAACCTCTAGGTTTCTATGGTTTCTTTATCTATCTCTTAAATTCTTTAGTACCACTTAGGTCTATTAGCTCTGCGCCATTCTATAGTTTTTAGCTCTATATCTGTTATTGCGTACTCTACACCTTATATAACTATAGAACTTTATCTTACCCTTTCTTAGCTTATTCCCTTTAATAGATCCTATTATTAATCTTTATTAACTAATCTATTAAGTCTTATAGACTTTCCGCATCTTCTATTAGAATAATTACGTCCTAGATTTTAGCCTTAAGTCCCTATTTATACTATGCTATAAGCGCCTTATTATTCTACTTAACCTATATTACAAGTGTCTAAAACTATATTATATACTCTATTACTAAAAAACATTATACCAAGTTTTAAAGCTTTTGTTTTGCTGTAGTTAATACTTCTAGGTCTTTGTATTAGTCTCTTTATAAACCCGTTCCAACTAGTAAATATAAATTATATATTTTAGTTAATAGTTGTTATACCGCTGACTTATATTTCTGTAAGGTAAGATTTAAACTATTTTAGTGCTCTTTCTATTAAGAACAATCCTGCATATACTACTTAATCTATAAATGTTGCCAGCTTTACTCCTTCCTATATAACCTTAAAGTATATTTATATAAGAAATCCTTTAAGTTTTAACCTTTCTCCTAAGATGTTATAGTGCTGTAATATAAGTAGGCTAAATAACTACATTGTGGTATAAAGAGGAGAAGAAGATGGAAAGGGGGTATTATATACAAATAGTAGGGCCAGCCCGCTAAGGCGCTAATGGTGGGCCAGCCAACAGTAGGAAACAGTACAAGACAGTATACAACAGGTTAGTGCCGTGACAGTACTCCCCTCCCCTAGAAGGTTTGGTCCCCAAACCGAACAAATAACTCTAAAAATAGGTAATACGCGGGGGCTAGTTTTCGTCGCGAAGATATTAGTTCTGCTTACCGCCCTTAGCTAAGCTAATGGCGATTTTCCATCCCGGGGATAGAAAATCCTGATTAGTTAGTTTAGTGAATAAAGTCGGTAGAACTTTATACCGCCACCAGAATTAATCTACGTGGCGTTTTATGGCGTTCCTTGGCAAGAATCTGGCTAATTAGATAACTTTAACCAGCGGTTAAAGTTCCATAACATCTTAACCACCACAAATTAATATCGTGGTTAGCCACGACCTTAGCGTAACTTTTCCTTATCTTATGCCCAGTCTGGGGGTCCGGGCTTCTTAGGGTATTGTTTATAGAACTTATATAGTGCACGCTCGCACCCTTTTAGGGACTTCTCGGGTTCCCAGGTTTCTTCGTTATAATACTTCCACTTGATATAATATATTAGGCCGTGCTCGTCCATTTATTTATTATGTACATTAAGGATCTTTTTAAATTCCCACTTGTCTATGATATTGCCATTATCGTCTCTTTTGGCTATCCTTCCTATAATATTACGATGTTCCTCTTTATTAATGCGTGCTTAACTAGAGATCTCTTTAGGGAACCAGAGGCGGACTTTTAAAGTATAGAAAGACTTGTTAACACGGATGTGGTTTAGGAGGTTAACTATAACTACTCCTCTATAGGCAGCTAGGACGGGCTAGGGTCCGTCTTAGTTATTATCCTACTTCCTTTTAGGCCGGTTAGTCTTTATATTTTTAAGGCTAACTATAACCATGTTATCCTTTTTGAATATTATACCTTCGTCTTATTTTATATTAGCGTTGTCTTTATAGTGTTGCTGGGAGATACGAGCTAGGGCTTTAAGCTGGGTTAAGATGCGCTTAAAGCGGTTAGTAATAGTATTAGCTTATAGGTACTCCTTCTTTACATATATAGATAGGGCTGATGGCTAGGGGCCCGCTAGTTTAACGCCCAGACGTAGGTTGTAGCTATAGTTGGTAAAGAATAGTAAGATTCCCGTAGTCTTATTAATCTGGTTATTTATAGCAAACTTAGTAAGGGGGAGCCAATCTACCCAGTTGTCTTAGGTAAAGCTTATAAAGGCGCGTAGGTACTTATTTATTGCTGCATTAATAATCTTGGTTTGGCTATCTATTTTAGGGTACCATGCGGAACTAGGGCTTAGGGTTACCTTTAGGCGCTAGTTTAGGCGATACTAGAAGTTAGAAACAAATAAAGAGCCTCTATTAGAAATAATAGTATTCGGAGCGCCGTGTAACTTATAGATAGTGTAGATAAATGCTTTGACAAGCTCCTTAGTATCTAGGCCAGTAATAGGAATAAAGTATCTTATCTTTATCAGGCGGTTAACAACGACAAAGATGTGTTTATATGTTTTGCCGTTATAAAGGCACTTAGGCAGGTCGACGACGTGGTTAATAGAGATATCGGTCTATGGGCGGACTGGTAGTTCTAGTAGTTTTAGGAGACCGGGCGGTGCTAAGCGTGGGGTCTTTATGCGGAAGTAGAGAGCGCAGTTTTTTATAAAGGTAGCCGTGAACTGTAAAATACCTGGCCACTAATAGGTTTAATTAAGGAGGTTTAGCGTCTTAACGTGGCCTAGGTGGCCCGTAGGACCCAAACTATGCGTGCGGTATACGACTTCTAGTTGGAGTTTAGGTAAATTAGGGACAAATACTTAATTCCTATAGTAGATTAGGCCGTTGATAATTAAATATTTGGATTTATTATAGCGGAGTAACTTTCTAATCTGCTTAGGCCAGCAACGTGCTTTATGGCCTTCCCGTTTGCGTAGCGCAGCTAATATATCCCTAGCGAGTTTATTCTCCTTATAGGCATTCTTAATAAGCTCCTTAAGGGGTTTTTTCTTAGGCTCTGGGTCTATTACTGTAATAAAGTCTTTAATGCTCTAGTCTTAGGATTTACTTAGCAGCTCTTCTAGGATAGTGGGGTTGACTTTTTTTTGTAGTAAAATAACGCGGTCTTGGTGTTATAGACATTCGTTACTAGTATTAGTAGGTGCTACGCCTAGGAGACGGCTAAGAGCGTCTAGGATTGTGGCTTTGGTGCCGGGCCTATAGGTAATAATAAAGTTAAACTAAGAGAGGAACTTAGCCTATTAGACTTAGCGCTGGTTCAGTTGTTTTGTTATTATAAAGGTCTGGAGGTTCTTATAGTCCGTAATAATCTTAAACGGTTGCTTAGTTTCTTATAGTTTAGGGCGCCATTCTTCTAGTGCTTTTATAATTACTAGGAGCTCCTTATTGTATATCTTATAGTTACATTCTGGGGCGGAGTGCTTGGTAGAGAAGAATATAACTGGCTTAAGTTTGCTATCTTTGCTAGCTTGGTAAAGCACTCCTCCTAAAGCCTAGTTTAAGGCGTCTATCTTTACTACAGTTTTCTTTATATAGTCGTAGTATGCTAGGACTGGTACTGTGGTAAATGCTGTCTTTAGTATCTAAAAGGCTTGTGCTTAATTAGGGCCCTATAACCAATTAGTACTCTTCTTTAGTAGCCTAGTTATGGGTTTAACAACTGCGGAGTAGCTTTAGATAAATTGTTGGTAAAAGTTCGCGAAGCTGAGAAATTGCTGTAGTTCTTTAATTAATGTCGGGTCCTTCTATTTCTGTAAGGCCTGCACCTTCTTAGGGTCCATAGTTATGCTATTAGTTGAGATAATTAAGCCGAGATATTTTGTTTTAGTAGTATAAAACTTAGACTTATTAATGTTAATCTATAGTCTGGTGTTGCCGAGTCTCTAGATAACTTTATTTATATATTTAGTGTGCTTAGTGCGTGTTTTAGAGAAGATAAGGACATTATTAAGGTAGGCAGTGCAGTAGTTATTAAGGGCGTTGTGTAAAATATAGTTAATATAGTTCTGGAACGTGGCGGGCATATTATAGAGACTAAATAGTGTAACTAATATCTTATAGAGTTTGAACTGGGTGATAAATGCTGTAAGCTATTTATAACCTTCCGCAATCCAGATCTGGTTAAACGCAGCAATTATATTAAGCTTAGTAAAGTACTTGGCACTATAGAGTGCATTAAGTGTCTTGCGGATTAGTGGTAATGGGTACCGATTTTTAATAGTAACTGTGTTTAGGCCTTAGTAGTTATGGTAGATTTGTACGCTACTACTAGGTTTCGTAGCAAGAAGGAGTGGTATAGCGGCTAGTGAGGTTGATTTGTGGATAAAACCCTTATCTAGCATCTCATTAATCCATTTCTTTACACAACTAAGTTTAGTGGGTGAGAGTGGTCTATTCTTATAATATGGGGCCTGCTTTCCGGGCATAATCTTAATTTTATGGTCCTATGGTTAGTGAGGGGGCAGCTTGTCTGCATTCTTAGGGAGGAAGTATTTAATATATTCGCGAAACTCTTTTAGTAAGCGTTGTAGAATATCTTTATAGGTTAATCCTGGTTTGCCTTTTAGGAATTTCTCGATATCAGTGTTAACTATCTTTTGGCGTAGAAACTTAGGCTTAGTTTTTAGGTTTGTCTTAAGGAAGTTATAAAAATAAGGGGGTAGCGCTTTACGGGCTTCCTCTATTATATAGTTGCCTTCTACTAGCCAGCGGAAAGATCTTTCTAATAGGTTTGGTACTTCTATTAGGCCTATAGGTAGCTCTTTAAGCAGCTATTAGTATTCTTCTTGTTTAACTAGTTCTACTAGCTTTGCTATATGGATCCTTATTACCTTTACGTCTTTTTGTTTATAGAACTGGGTAAAATTAACGGTATAAGTGCATCTAATGTTGTCTAGGTTAGGGCGTATCTGGTTCTCTAGTGCTATGGCTAGGCTGGTACGGCTTGGTTAGCCCAGGGGGGCGGAAACAAGGCGGCGGCCCTGTACGGTACGCGTAGGAGACGGGTGTAAGGTTGGGCGTTATAGGGGGGAGGTTTTAATTGCTCTGGTTTTGGTCTTGGCTGTAACATCTTTGGCTATTATACGTGCGGTTATATGTGTGTATGGCAAATAACTTAAAGTTAGGTGTCTTATTGGCTGACCTAGGTTAAGCAGGTGTATATAGGGGACTTATAGTTCTGGCGGTGTTTATTTTTTTGGGGATAAGGCGGTGGTCTAGTCTTCCAGAATCTCCGCTTTATTTATTGCGTATATTAGGTCACTAGTGTTAGGCACCTCTTCTACTATTAGCTAATGGTATCTGAGCATTGGCCTTATAATGCGTCCGTATGGTGCTACTTAGTTATAATTGGGAATGTGCCATGGGAGACAGTTATAGGTATAGTAATTAGAGTTAAACTTAAGCTCTAGAGCGGGGAAGTCTGCCCTTGGGTTATGTTTTTTAAGCTAGGGCATTCCAAGAATTACTAGTGTAGAGGGTAATAATTTCGTAATATAGAAAAGTATAGATTCTATATAGTGGCCGATTGTCATTTTTACTGTAAAGTAGTGGGTAATAAAGCTGGATGGGAGTCTGTTAATAAGGCGGAGTAGTTTTGGGACTAGAAGTCTTTTTGTTATAATTTTGTGCTTTTTTATAAGCAAGTCTTCGTCTGTAAATGCTGGTGCTATACTACTAGTGTTAACAAGGCTTACTGTTTTAATGAAAACTTATAGGAGTAGGTTGCGTAGTAAGGAGAGGTAGGTCTAAATAAGAATAGCATTTCTATTGTTGTTTGCTGTTCTAAGGTTAAGTGGTAGTTAACTTAGAATAAGGTCTAACTAATTTAGTAGTATAGATCTAATCCTTTTATCCTCCTCCCCGTATAGTTCTAACCCTTAGAGGCGACTTAGTTTAAGGGTTAGCCTTTTAATAACTGACTTGTGGGGCTTGGCTAGTAGCTATAGTCTTAGCTAATATGTCCTAACGTATTGGTCTCTGACGGTGTATATATACTAGAGGGTACTTTACTAATAACATAGCCGGTTTTATGATTGGTAGCAATATAGAGCACTTGTCCGTAGTTCGCGTATAGGACCATTGGCTGGGGCTGTATTGGGGAAGGCTATTGTGGGGGCGGGTTTTTGTATCTAAACTTACGTCCTTATCCGCGGTTACCGTTTCGGTTACTATCCCCTCTGCTAAAGAATCCACCGCGGCTAGGAGGGGATTTAGGTTTGTCCTAGGGTTATAAGCATCTTTCTAGTAGCTAGGTTAACCACATGCTATGCAGAGTCTGTTATCTATATAGTATCTTTGGATGTTGTTAGGGAGGCTACTACTACCGCTACCAAATTTAACGGCGTTAAGGTCTATTAGGTTATTCTATAGTGCTAGTGCTAAGGTGTTATTATTAGGTAATATAGGTTAATAGCCACCAGCGGTACTTGGCTTAGCGGTATTTAGCTTTATATGGTGGGCATAGTTCTGTAGGTTATAAGCGAATATGTCTATCTACTTACTCTAGCCTTTATAGTCAGCATCGCCGATCTTACGGCTAAGGGTAAGGGCTAGGTCTTTTATCTTTAGTAAAATATTCTTCTTAAGTAAGTCCACTTTTTGTTCCTTAGTCTTGTTTGCTTTAATTATTAACTTATTAAGCTCTGCTTTCTAGGACTAGTAGTTACGCTCGCCCTAGCTTAAGGTATCTAACTTATTTTTGGCCGCTTGGGTTATATTAATGGTCTTATAGTGCTTCCTTATGTACACGAGTATAGACTCTCGGTCGGAGAAGGTCCATTTGCTTAAGTTGTTTAGGTATATACATAGTATATTAAGGCTATGCTTAATATAGTCATAGGCCTTATCTATTAGCATATCTAACATGTAGAGGATTTCGTCCATTGGAGTCTTAAAGCACTTTATATCTCTCTGGAAAACGCCTTAGATCTTTGTTTTCTATATCTTAAATTTTTCTTGTTTTTTAATTGGTGATCCCTTGCTATTAAACGGGGTTAGATCTTTTGCTTTACGCTTTTTTCTACAGGGCTTAGTTAGAAGAGGGGAGCCAGTAGCTATATTCTTCTCAGCAATAGTCTGGGTGAGTATAGTAATCTAAAAGCTTAGACTTTGTATAGTCTTAGTATATATAAGAGCTTGTTGTTTGTTTTATTATACACGTGGTTTAAGCGTCTTAAGGGAGTTAATTCTGTGCTAAGCTTCTTTAAGTTAAGACTTTATAGTTTAGCCTTTGTTGTAGACGGCTTAGAGGCCGTTCTCGATGCTAGTTAAAAAGGTTGTATATATGGAAAGGTGCTGGAAGGTTCCTGCCATATTAAGGTCCTTAGGGTACTCTGGGCTATTCCTAATTACCTAGGTAATGTAGGTGTGGGAGGTATTAAAGAGGCAGGCGAGCGCTTCGCGTAGGTTCGTTAACAGGGTATTATCTATATTATAGTTACCCATTTTAAGGGATCTAGGTAAGGCAATTAAAATCTATAAGGCTGGCTATAATACTGAGATTGTCTATAACTGTACTAAGATTGTTTAAGATTATACTAAGATTGTCTGGGACTGTGCTGGGGTTGTTTGGGACTGTGATACGGTGTTATTGGTTACGCCGGGTCGCGATTATACTGGGAAAACGGAGATAGTATACTTAGAAAGAGGGAAAAAACAAAGGTTATAACGGGGCGCAATTAGAGATACTATAAACTATCACAGTACTGTAATGCAAGTAGGCTAAATAACTACATTATAGTATAAAGAGGAGAAGAAGATGGAAAGGGGGTATTATACACAAATAGTAGGGCCAGCCCGCCAAGGCGCTAATGGTGGGCCAGCCAACAGTAGGAAACAGTACGAGACAGTGTATAATAGGTCAGTGCCGTGACATAAGAATCGTTTAATTAATAGTAGCTTAACCTTTACTGCTCTAATTCCATTAATATATTTCTTAAGTATCCTATTATTATCTAATAAGCAATTAACTATTTCCTATAACTGACCTCTTATAACTACTTATAAGTCCGTATCTGCTATACTAGTGTCTCCTAATCCTAAGGTAGTTGTTACTGTTAATGGCATCGCGACTGGTGCTTTAGGTGGCATATTATTTAACTTTATTAATACCGTAACTAGGTAGTAAATGTATAACAGAACCTTGTAGCAAGAACTATAGTAGGTCCTATTATTAGGCTAGGTATATAGGTAAACAAGAAGTTAACAATGTAATAATAACTAGTGGAGTAGTTACCTAATAGATTAACTCTAATTATATTCTAAGATTTACTATAAGGAGAGAACTATCTATAGTAGGGACTAAGGTCCTTTAAATACACAACTATACTCCTAAGAAATCCTCTCTTATACATAAGGTATGTGTGCTCTATCTACTCTATTACAGATTATACAGATTATATAGATTATATAGATTATATTATATAACTCGGTTACCACTCCTTGTTATATAGTTCCACTGGTTCCATCCTAGACTATGCCTATATTAACCAACTAGCTTCCGCCGACTCTTCTCCAAGTAGTTATAACATTGTACTTAAGCTATCCGTAACAACTATTTAAATTTAATATAATATAAATTGCCCTTACTATAAGCCTTAAATTAAAATAATAAAGCCATAATTATTAATTATGGTAAAAAAATATAAAGATCTTATATTAAAACCTCTTAAAATTTATATAATATAAGCCGCGCCCTTTATCTTATTAGTAAAAGATAAAATTATAAAATCTTTACTATAACTATAGAAGATATTAAGAAAGCACTAGAACTAAAATAGTATATTAATCCTCAACCTCTTATACCTAAAGAGTACTATAATCTAATTAACAAGTTTAAAAAATAATTTATAGACTAACTAGCCCCGCACTAAGATAAGTATAATTTTAAGATAGAACTTAAACCTAGCATAATATTAAAGTTTGGTCCGCTATATAGTATATTATAAGAAAAACTACTTATAATACAATAATACTGTATAATTACAGCACCTATCGTACCAACCGCGTGCCTACGCGTTCGGTACGCCAGGTACGCGTTTACGCGTTCGGTGCACTAACCACTCGCTTACGCGTCTGGTGCACTTATAAAGCACTGACTAATTAGGGGGAGGACGCATTAGTATATAAACCACGTAGTCTGCTTTATATAATTGGCAGTCACCACCATCCCAAAGAGCATACAATACTATACGTATTTTGTGCCCCGGGATATAACTCACTTATGCTATTAAGTTAGTACAAACACTGATCAGTAAGCGCGCACAGATTAGCAATTACCCAACACCTCCCACCGAGCGATATATACGACAGCGACCACCTATTTAGACTCCTAGTACGACCTACTAGAAGGTCGGAAGTTAGGGATTATGGACTATCACCAACTCTATATACTTATTCAAGTCTTAGTACGGTTTACCGGAAGTTATAGACGCGAATACAGACCTTTATAGAACCCCCTATCCTTAACCCTCTTTAAACCTCAAACTCCTATTCCTACTACACCCTCCCTTAATACCCCCAACCTCTTTTTGGACCCCTTACGGAGACCCCTACCCTTCTACAAACCGTTACGGACCCGTTAATCACCTTTACGGACCACTATAAGACCCCCCAAACTGTTACGGACCCGCTAATTGATTTTATAGACCGTTACAAGACCTCCCCCACCCACTATAAGCTACTACGACCCGCTATAGCTTATATAGACATATAACGCTATACAATATGGCAGATACAAGCAAGCAAATTAGCAAAGGTTAAAAGAAGTGGAGCCAAGGAGTTAACCTCACGTCTACGGACGACATTAATGACTATATTAATTTCAAAATCCTTGAATACGGACACTATAAGCTTCTAAATAACAACCTATGGGAGCAATATAAGGAAGACTTTGCGGACTTTACGGAAGCTATTCTTAAGGCTTATAACCCTACTGCTATCTGTAACCTACGAACCCTTTTACGTCACCAAGGTGTATGGGTTAAAAAGAATAAATAAGTTACTATTGCATAGTCCTTATACAACATAATACAGAAGGAGGACCAAACGGAATGGACTAAAGAGAAAATCCTAGACTAGGTTAAAGCTATAAATAATCTCTCTGCTTCTCCTAAACTTAATAGCATTGCTGGCCTTATACCTAACCTACTTAACCAAATTCGTCCTATAAACCTAAGCGATTTCGGAATTAATCTTACGGGCCAAAGCATACCTAGTACCCAAGTTACGGACTGTAATACCCCTGTAAACTAAAATATGGACTAAAACCCTTCTATTAACAAAGCTATAGATCCGCAACCTGCCTAAGTTATAGATCTGTAAGCCATATATCCGTAAACTATATATCCGTAAGCCATATATCCGCAAGCCATAGATCTGCAAGTTATAGATCCGTAACGCACCTAAGTAAAGACCTATGGCAAGGAGCTAGCTAACCTAGCTAAGCTCTACACCGACAAATCCAAGTATAGCGGTGAAAACGACAACTTTAACTTCAAACTGACTATCTTTACGGACCTTTGTCAGAAGGCCGATATTCCTAAATAAGAGTTTAGCCAAGCCTACTCTACTATGCTGCGCGGCCTAGCACTTGACCACTACTATACCAACCTTAAGAGTAACCCCCTTGGTGTTCCCTTTAACAAGCTATACAAAGCTACCCGTAACTACTTTAAATGACCGGAATATAAGCGTGATATCCTTACCTAATAGAATACGACCAAGCTACGGACCGTAATTAACAAGAACACTGAAAAATCGACTATAGAGTGCCTGCAAATTCTTATTAAAGACCTCCGGTACCTATAGCACGGCCTTAATGCTAAGCTTCGAATAGACAACTTCCTGCATAATAAACTTATTACGGCCTGCCAGGAAGTAGAGCCCTGCAAGTACGCCTACTACAAGCCTACAGATACCTTAGCTGGCCTTATTAATAATCTACGCTCCTCTATTGTAACGTACGAAGTCTTAAACCCACCAGGCAGCACGCAAGCCTTTATTACGGATATTTAATATCCGCAAATAGACTTAGACGTCTACTTTATGGACCGCCGCTACCGCTAGCAGCACCTGTACCGACCAAGTCCTACCTATAACCCCCGTAGCAACCCCCGTACGAAAATATACCCCTGCAGACAAACCAGCTAGAAGTGCTTTGTGTGCGGCAAGGAAGGATGTTGGTCTATAAGGCATACCTAGGAAGAACGTAACAAGTCCAGGAAGAGACTTAATAGCTATATTAGCCAGTTTATTTTAGAATACAAAGGAGAGAAAGTAGAAGAGCCCCCTAATAAGTTAATAGAAGCCCTTATAATTAACTTTAACTTAAACGCTTAGGAATAAGAGACCTCAGAGATATTCCTAACCACTTTTGGACCTTTTACGGACAGCCAAGCCTTTAATATCACAACTATATTAGCCGACCGTTCCTTTATACACTTAGTTGCGCCTAAAAACCATTCCGCAAGTACCCCTGTTATGGACGTTATAGATCACGAGCAGGACCCATTTGCATATATTACTATAGAACGCTATACCCCCAAGGAATTCTACGGTGTTATAATCGACATAGGCGCCTCTAAGAAGTCTACTATAGGTTACGGATAATACTTTACATATAGGACCACCGCAAATAATAATATGGATATTGACACTATGCAAACTGGGGCCGTAAACGTCTAATTCGGTATTGGCTTAACTGCATTAATTGGATTAGTTGTAGTTAAGACCCAAATTAGCCTAGTTAACTTCTATATAGTAAAAGCAGACACCCCTTTCTTACTTTGCCTTACGGACATAGATAGGTTATAGGTTTACTATAACAATATTACGGACACCTTAATCGGCCCTATAACTGCCCTAGGAAGCAAGTATATTACCCTGCCAATTATATGACGATTTAGACACCCATTCCTTATATAGGGAGAGACTTTACGGACCTATATTTAGGAATCTTTTAACTATAACCCGTGCTACCTTACCAGTACGGAGATCTACCGTTTACATTGTTGTTTTGGCTACCCGTTAGCCGAAAAGCTATATAGAGTCCTTGAACGCTCTAGACACGACGACGTTAATAGGAAGGCAGTTAATTACCTAACTAAATACTGCTCCTACTACTAGAAATACGGACGTTCCCTAGGCCGATTTAAGTTCACCCTTTATAAGGATCTTAACTTTAACCATTTAATATACGTAGACATTATGTACATTAACGGCAGCCTAGTATTATATATAATTAATAAGGCAACCCGCTATTAAGCTGCCCATTAGTTGCAAAATATATCCGTAAAGCACACTTGGGATATTTTATGGACCTGCTGGATTAACACATATGTTAAACCTCCTGAGTATATTACCTATAACGCCAGTAGGAACTTCATCAGCAAGGAATTCCAGCAGTATACTATGGCCATGGCTATATTAACAAAAGCCGTTCCAGTTAAGGCGCATTGGTCTATTAGGCTTGTTAAGCGAGCTTACCTAGCCCTATAGAGAGCTTACTAGATTATTATAGACAAGTGCAAGGACATCTAAAAGGAACTGGCTCTACAGATGGCTATAAAAGCCGTTAACGACACTGCTAGCCTAGATGGACTAGTACCTACCCTCTTAGTCTATGGAGCCTACCTAAGGATAAGTAACCTAAATCCTCCTGCCCCGTCTATTACGGAACGAGCAGCTGCAATATAGAAGGTAATAGCCGAGATAGTCAAGCTACAGGCTAAATAAGCTGTCAATAACACCCTACACCACTATAACGGACCCAATATAACCCTAGTACACGACCTCCCGCTTAACTCTAAAGTCCTTATATGGCATAAAAGCGGCAAGTGGACTGGACCCTACCGTTTACTGGCTATAGAAAATAAAACATACTATATACAACTTCTTAGCGGCCTAACCAGCTTTAGGAGCACGTCCATAAAACCCTACTTTCGGCCTAAAAACACCTATGACGTCAAGCCAGATAAACTAGAAGCAACTGCTAAGCTAGATAAACTGGAGGTAACTGCCGAACCAAACAAGCTAGAAGCACCCCTACCTACCCTAGAAGTCCTTTAGAAACCCACTGAACCCGCTATACCTACTATAAAGCGCAGTTAAGGACGCCCCCAAAAGCACCCTATAACTAAGAATACTATAACGGAGACTTACCTAACCTCCGCAGGAATATCCGCAAGGCAATCTCCGCCTACGGATATATCAGTTCTAGTATAGGAAACCCCCTTTACGGACTCACAACGTAAAGAGATTAACGGACTACTTAAAAAGGGCGTCTTTGCGGTTATAACAGAGAAAGACGTTCCGTAAGGCGTCTATATATTTAACTTATGCTTCGTTAACAAAATTAAGCACCTAGGTACTAATAAAGCTTTTAAAAAATTAAGGCTTGTTATACAAGCCTATAGCGATTAAGGGAAGGGCTTAGTCCTTACGCAATTGCCTATAATTCAACGAGTTAGCTAACGGATTATACTTACACTTATGCCCGGACTACAGCAAAGCAAACCCGTAGCTCTTTACCTACGGGACATCTCGCAAGCCTATATATAGTTTAATACCTACCTAAGTAGGGACATCTTTATACGGCCACCCCCTAAGCTTAACCTACAACCAGGAACAATCCTATGGGTTATAAAACCTCTATATGGAGTACTAGAAGCTGGAAACCATTAGTTTAAGATATACTACTAGCACCACGTTAGTAAACTTAAAATGGAATAGTTAACCTACAACCCCTGCCTCCTATACAGCCTATTAAACGGCCTCGGTATTATTAGACTCTAAATAGATGATACCCTATTCCTAGCAGACTAGACCTTTGCGGACGCTAAAGAAACTAAACTATAAAAGGCCAAGTTCTTAGCAAAGCTGTAAGAGTAGCTAACTAAGCAGAATCCAATTAAGTTTAATAGAGGCCTAATTATATAAAAGGGCAACCTAATTAAGCTAACTTAGGAACGCTAAGCCCAAAACCTAAAGCCTGTTATAGTAAAGCCTACGGACCTTACTAGTTCCCGCGGAGAGACCTATAAGACCATAAATACAAAGAACCAATACGCTGTATAGCGTGTAAGAGGCGCCTATATAGCCACAGTCTGCCAACCTAAATCTGCCTACAACTTATCCTTTGCGGCCCAGGCAGTAGATCCGCAAGAAGAAAATATTAAGTAGCTTAATAAGCACATTTAATGGCAAATTAATAACGCAATAAGAGGACTTACTTTTATACCACTAGACCTAAGTTCCCTTAGTGTAATGGCATTTACGGATGCCTCCTTTGCTAATAATAAAGACCTATTATCATAAATCGGCTTTATGATTGTACTTACAGACCGCAATTAGGACGCAAATATACTGCACTAGTCTTTAATTAAGTGCAAATAAGTAACCCGCAGTGTACTAGCTTCTAAGCTATATGCACTAGCCTATAGCTTTGATATAGCAGCCGCAATTAAATTAACGGTTTAGAAGATTCTATAACTGGAGCAATTACCCCTAGTTCTATGCACTGATTTAAAGTCCCTCTATAACTACCTAGTCAAACTAGGTATAACACAAGAGAAGAGGCTTATAGTCGACCTTATATGCTTACATTAGGCCTACAAACGGCGCAAGATTACGGAGGTTAAATAGATTAGCAGCGGAGACAACCCAGTAGACGCTATAACTAAGGCAAAGCCGTGTTAAGCTCTTAAAACCCTAATTAACACAAATAAGCTTAACCTAGAAGTTATAGAATAGGTAAAATAGGACTAACGGAGCACCTACGGTACGTCTACGGCCCGTTGGAAGGCCGTACGGCTCGTTATACAATACAGGTGGAAAACGGTGGAAAGCTATGGTGGAACTTAGTGGACTTATATAACCCGCCGAATTTTATAGGGTAGTTAAATTAACCAATCATGATTTTCTATCCCCGGGATAGAAAATCGCTATTAGCTCGCTTAGCACTAGCGCCTTAGCGGCCCTTACAATCCGACTTATGGCTCGTCTACTGCCCATTAAAAGGCCGTACGGTTCATTTTACGGACTATAAGCAGAACTTACGGCCAGCTTGGGGTACCGTTTAGAAGGCAGCCTAGACGGCACCTCAGGGGAGATTTCCTATGTATTTTCTTTTATATTTTATGGTTCTATTAAAGCAATTACGGAGGCTGTATATAAGTGGTTTTATTTTTTAAGTACCGCTAGTGTATAATTACAGCACCTATCGTACTAACCGCGTGCCTACGCGTTCGGTACGCCAGGTACGCGTTTACGCGTTCAGTGCACTAACCACTCGCTTACGTGTCTGGTGCACTTATAAAGCACTAACTAATTAGGGGGAGGACGCATTAGTATATAGACCACGTAGTCTGCTTCATACAATTGGCAGTCACCACCATCCCAAAGAGCATACAATACTATACATATTTCGTGCCCCGGGATACGACTCACTTGTGCTATTAAGTTAGTACGAATAAATACCTTAATAAGCATCTAGAAAAGGGATTTATTTACCCTAATTAATCTCTATTTACCTTACCTATACTATTTATTAAAAAGCTAAGAGGAGGCTTAAGATTCTATATTAATTATTAAGCTCTAAATATAATTATAATCTAAAACTAATATCTAATTCCCCTAATTTAAGAAACGCTTAACTATTTAGTAAAGGTATAGTACTTTATAAAGCTTAATATAGTTGCCGCCTTTAATAAAATTTATATATATAAGAGAGATAAGAAGTATATAGCTTTTTATATATAATAGGGACTCTTTAAATACCTAGTAATACCATTTAGCGTAAAGAACGGTCCTGGTATATTTTAGCAATATATTAATAATACACTTTATGAATTCCTTAATATATTTATTACTGTATATATTAATAATATCTTAATTTACTTATCCTTGCTTTCTAAATATTAAAAATATATTAGAATAGTCCTTAAATAACTATAAGATACGGGCTTATAATATAATATTAAGAAATATAAGTTCCACGCGTTAAAGGTTATATATTTAGGCTTAATTATAAACTGGGAAAGCCCTAGCAATATATAAGATATTTAAAGATTTCTAGGATTTACAAACTTCTACTAATAATTTATTAACTACTTTTTAGAAATTACTTAGCTATTAGTAAACCTAATAAAAAAGAATATAAAATTTAAATAGACCGCTAAATATAAATAAGCTTTTAATAACTTAAAACGTCGCTTTATAACTACTCTAATTCTTATTTACTTTAACCTTAATCTTAAATATATTATTAAAATAAACTTATCTAATTATGCGCTAGAGGGAGTATTATTACAATATAATAAGAACGGTAAGCTATATCTAGTAGCCTTTCTCTCCTAAAAACTTACCCCTACTAAATTAAACTATAAGATATATAATAAGGAACTACTTATAATTATTAGATGCTTTAAATAATGACGTCCTAAGCTTAAAGGATTATTATTTCTAAACTGCATATTAACGGACCATAAGAACCTATAGTACTTTATAACTATAAAGCAATTAATATAGTACTAAATTTATTAGGCCAAATATTTGTTATAATTTAACTTTAAGATTATATACTAATTAGGTAAACTTAATGTCAGTATATATTCATTCTATATATTACGTGTGTAAGCACGTGATCTACGCGAGACGCGTATATGTATTATTAAGACGTGTAGATAGAACAAGGAAGAATCCAACTACACACTGCACTGCATGTATATTACGTCTATTACACTGTATTAAAGCATACCAACACTAATTAGTAAGCGCGCACAGATTAGGAAACACGTAGATAGCTTAAAAGACAGTTATACTGTCCACCTTGCAGCAGATTAGAAGATAGTTATACTTATCCACCTTTTGTATTAGCCTATTTCAGTTAAAGAGAAGAAGAGAAATTACCTAGGAGTACTTGTTTAGTATCCACAATGACTTCTAGACATTTCATTCTATCTATTTTAGAAGAATTACTGCGTAGAACACCTTACCCTACTTAATAACTCAAACCGCCCCTAAACTACCTCCTTAACTACCTCCTTAACCACCTCCTTAACCGCCCCCCCTACCTTTACCTTACAAATTAAAACATCTTATCTTACCTAAATAATATATAAAATATAAGATGTTAGGAATAGAAAAAGACTGGGAGGAAGAAGTAACTAAATAAGAAGATAAAATTAACTTAATGGAAGTTACTAAGGATGAGCTAACCAACTATATATAATATAAGATGTACGTATATACGGAGATATATAACTAGATAGACTTAACACTCTAGGAGTTGTTCTAAGGAGATTTTAAAGACTTTATAGTTAACATCTTTACAAAAATCTCCTTATATTGGCTTTAGAAACTACATAATTGTATAAATATTAAAGGAGTATGGGTTAACGCTAACTATAAATAAGGTAAATTACTTCCCTAGTCCTTATATAACACAGCATAAAAAGAAGACTAAATAGAATGGACTAGAGAAAAGATAAATGCACTTAAGGATAAGTTCGGCACTGGTATTAAGTTAAGATGTATTAAGTACTATAAGACATATGGAACCCCAGAGGAGCAATAAGCAGGACGTTCCTTAGTGCCTATACTTCCTACTATACCTTAATATACAACTACCTCTACCTTTACACCATCTATTATACCTTAACCTGCAATAATAACATAGTAACTCCACGTACAACCTATGGACAAGGAGAACCGCCCTATTACTATAACCAGCTATGGCAAGGAAATTGCAAATACAGCCAAGATATACACAGAGGAGCAGAAATACAGTGGCATAAATAAAAGCCTTAACTATAAATTAACAATATTCTATAATATCTGTAATTAAGCGGACGTACCCTAAGAAGCTTACCTTAAAGCATTCCCTACTATGCTAAAAGGACTAGCTTTAGACCACTTCTATACAAACTAACTATCCTACTTACTATTCACTAAAGCTTACAAACACCTTTAGAATTTCTTTAAAGGACTAGGATTTTAATGCAAGAACCTAAATAAGTGGAATACTATTACACTTATAACAGTAATAGCAGAAAATATAGACAAATTTACAAGCGAATGCCTTTAATTGCTAATCTATAGACTTCATCAACTATAGTATGGCCTTAGACCTACCTTATAAACTATAGACTTCCTTTATAACAAAATTGTTACTTCTTACTAGGGAATACCAGTATGTAGATATATAGTCTCTAACCCACCGGATAACCTTAGAGCCCTTATTAATAAACTTTAATTGTCTATTATAGCATATAAGAAAAAGTATACGGAGAAAATATAAGCTTTTTTTATGGACCAACAATTCCATAGAAGAGATAATAACTATAACTATAATAACTATAACAACCGCAGTAACCCCCTATACAACCGTAACTAATAGAAACCATATTGCTTTGTATGTAATAGGGAAGGATATTACTTATAGAAATATACTAAGGAGGAATAAGAAGAGTCTAAGACTAAGTTTAAGAATAAGTTTAAGGACCGCTTCTAGGAGTGAATAAAGCAATACATTATAGACTATAAAGGTAACAATAATGAGGATAATAATAAGGATAATAAGATTACTAACGCATTTAATGCTCTGGTAATTAACATAAACCCTAATACTCTACTAAACAAGGATAACCAGACCATAGTATACTACACTTTATATAGTAAAATTAAACTAGATAATGTAACCGCTATAGCTTTAGAACTGGCTAATAGAGCTTGTAGCTATATAGTCACAACTATTAATACCACAATAGATGCATTTACTATTAACACAGACCCGTTTACGTATAATATAACCTTATACTACATCTCTATAAAGTTTATAGATGTAATAATTAACACTAGAGCCTTTAAATATTCTATAGTAGAATACAGTTAGTTTTTTGCACTTTAGAAGATTAATAAAGTATAGTTAAATAAGTCTATAAGAGGTATAGTTAGTGTACAGTTTGGAATAGGTTCTACATCTTCTATTAGTTCTATTAAGATAGCTACACCAATAGGTATAGTAGAGTTCCATATTGTTAAAGTTAACACCCCTTTCCTGCTTTACCTAGCGGATATAGATAACTTATAAGTATACTTTAACAACCTAAAGAATGTCCTAATAACCCCCTTAAAGACCATACCAGTTATACGCTAATTTAGACACCTGTTTCTACTATAGGATACCTTATTATATGTATTTATTATAGAGTCTTTTAACTAAAACCCATGCTATTTAACTGACGTAGAATTACAACGCCTATACTAACGCTTTAGATATCTGTTAGTAGAGCGACTTAAAAGAATATTGGACCGCGCTAGCTATAAAAACAATGCTAATTGCAAGACCCTTAAGCATATTACCCGCTACTACTTATACTGTTAAAAGCATGGAAAGTTACTAGGCAGATTTAGATTCACCTTAAAGGATAACATTAATTTTAACTACTGTATTATTGTTAATATTATGTATATTAATAGCAAGCCTATACTTTATATTGTTAATAAAGGCACCTGATTTTAAACAGGTAGATAGCTATAGAATATTAGCATTAAGCATACATGGGATATATTATAAGTATGCTAGATTAATATATACCTAGGCCCCCTAGATGTGATTATATATAATATAGGAAAGAACTTTATTAGCAGAGAATTTAAATAATATGCGGTTAACATGGGCACTACTATAAGGAGTATACCGGTTAAAGCTTATAACTTAATTAGCATAGTAGAGCGTTACCACGGCCCCTTATAATATATATACTATATTATTACTTCTAAGATACTAGGAATTAATAAGGATATGGCACTGTAAATGGCCTTTAAAGCAATTAATAACTCTATAGAACCAGACGGCCTAATACCTATACTATTAGTATTTGGAGCGTACCCCTAAATAACAGAGTCTGACACACCTTTACCTATAGTGATATAGTGTATAATTATATTTAAGAAAGCTATAGAGGAAGTAAAGAAGATATAAGCAGAGCACTAGGTCGCAGATGCACTTAATATATATAATAGTCCCAGCACTACCGCAATTCATAATCTACCCTATAACTCTTTAGTACTAGTCTAGAGAGAAGGTAATATAGGACAACCTAGATATTAAGCAGGACCATATAACCTACTAAATATTAAAGGAGAAATGTGTGCTGTTAATCTACCTAGCAGCCCTATAAAGTTCCGCAGCACTACTATTAAACTGTACTTAACAGACCCTAGAAATATTTAAGTTAAAGATATTTAAGATAACGGCACCTAAGTTAACAATATTTAAGTTAATAAAACTGTCCATATATACAAACCGTCCACAGAAACCGTCTCTATATAGAAACCGTCCCTTACTAAAACTAGAAAAGTATAACCACCTTACTAAGGAAGAGGAAGACCCTATAAGCATCCCCTTTATATTAATACTGCTAACATTACTGTATTCTTATAAGAGGATAGCAACTATAAGTAGTTTAAAACGTCCCATTAAAAGGAAATTATAGGACTAATTAAAAAGGGCGTATTTAAGATAATTAACCCTTAGGACATACCCATAGGAGTTAGAGTCTTTAACTTATAATTTATAGATAAGATTAAGAACCCCAGTACTAATAAAGCCTTTAAGAAATTAAGACTTGTTGTCTAAGTATATAACAATCTTAAAAAGGGTATTATACTAACCTAGTTACCTACTATTTAACAAGTCAGCTAACGCCTTATTCTATGCATTGCAGTAATACTATAAGGTAATGGCACATAGTTATATCTATAAGATATCTCCTAGGTGTATGTCCAGTCTCTTATAAAGCTGAATTAAGACTTTTATATCCAACCACCTTATAAATTGGGAAGCTAACTAGGCATTAGAAAGAACTCCATTTTAAAGGTAATTAAGCCTTTATGTAGTGTTCTAGAAGTAGGTAATTGCTGGTTTATAACCTACTATAATTATTATATTAAGGAGTTAAATATAAACTTATTAATGTATAACCCTTACCTCTTATAGAGCAACACTCCCAACTACTTTAGTATTGTTAGCCTTTAAACTAATAATACTCTCTTCCTAGCTAATACCACCTTTATGGATGCGGAGCAATAACATCTAGAAAAGGCTTACTTTCTTATAAAAGAGCGCGAGTAACTTATGGTTAAACAGTTACTTAAATTTAACGGATGCATTATTTAACTCTTTTAGGAAGGCAATATTATAATAACCTAGGAACACTAGTATAAAAACCTAAATACGGTCTATCTTAGTAAAATAGCTATAACTATAAGCTTAAGAGGCATTATCTATAATGCACTAACTATAAAGAAATAATACATTGTATAACGCGTAAGAGGCGTATATATTGCCTCTGTATATTAACCAGAAGCTTTCTTTAATCTCTCTTTTGCTACCTAGGTAATTAACCCCAAGAAGAAAGATATTATAGTACTTAATAAATAACTATAATTGTAGATTGACAACCCAATAAGAGGCCTTATGTTTGTTAAATTGGACATTAATATATTACGCCTACTTGCTTTTACTAATGCCTTATTTACTAATAATAAGGACCTCTTGTTATAAATAGGATATATACTAGTATTAGAGGACGCGTTATATAGGGCTAATATTATTTACTGGTTGTTAATTAAGTGTAAGAGAGTTACCAGAAGTGTACTAGCTTTAGAACTCTATATAATGGCCTATAGATTTAATATTAGCGCTGTAATTAAGTTAACTGTTAAATAACCCCTATTGATTAAACTCCCACTTATACTTTACACTAACTTAAAATTACTCTATAAATATCTTATTAAGCTAGGCACTATATAAGAGAAACATCTTATAATAGATATTATGTGTCTTTGTTAGTTATATAAGCGCAGAAAGATTACAGAAGTTAAGTAGATTAATAGTAATAGCAACCCTACTAACTTAATAACTAAGAGCAAGGCATCTACAGCTCTTAAGAAGTTAATTAATACTAATTACTTAGAACTGTAGACTATAGAGTGGGTTAAATAAACAAACTAAGATTTAGTGTAGTGTTGTGATAGTACCATATTCTATAGATCCTAAATTTAACCAGCTAATTAGGATTTTCCATACCTGGTATAGAAAATCGCTATTAGCTCGCTTGCCACTAGCGCCTTGGCGACCCTTGCGATATATCTACCTACTACCTCTAACAACCCTTCTCCTTCTCCTTCTCCTTAGCTTAGTATCTTTATTAGATAGTAATTGTTATAAGACACCTCGTAATACCTTATACACATCTACCTATTTCTATAACCTAGTAATTGGAGACCAACCACAAGACGGCAATATAACGGCAATCTACGGCATTCTACTATATTCTGCCAAAGTCTACTAAATCCTGCTAAGTTCTGCCAGGACCACTACCTAAATCCTATTCTACTCCGTATATATATTAACCAAGCAACTAAGTTAACAATATATACCCTTTCTTCCTATTTCCTTACCTTCTTTCCTTATACAACGTCTTAACTTTATTACACAGTTTATTAATCTATAAGCTCTAGTTTATGTAAACCGTTATAAGCGTTATGTGACTAAGATAGGATTAAAGAAGAAGCTATTGCGTATGGATAGGAAAAGCCTAGCTATTACGTATATGCTATAAATAACAGGAATAGTACAATTTGGTTTCCTTTAGAGTTGCTCTAGTGTCGGTATATATTCGTTCCATATATTATATATATAAGCACATAATCTACGCGAGACGCGTATATGTATTATTAAGACGTGTAGATAGAACAAGTAAGAATCCAACTACACACTGCACTGCACATATATTACGTCTATTGCACTATGTTAAAGCATACCAACACTTAATTAGAAGCCTAACGTATTAAGATAATAATTATAGGACCTACCTATAAACACTTTAAATAACTAGATTACAAATTAATTATAGATTTTATTGCCCCCTAAACATTTTAAAAAACTATATCCTATATTCCTAGATATAGAACTTAATAGTAATAAATTAGAAGTTAATAAATAGGAAATAGAAATTAATAAGCTAATGGAATATAAATATAAGAATAATATATAGATAATAGATATAATAAAAGTAATTTAAATAGGAAAATAACAGTATAAGGATATTATACTTACTAAATACGAAATTTAAAATAATTAATTGTACTATTAATAGAAGATAGTAGTTTTAAACTCCAAACCTTTATAATTTAAGATACTTAAATTTATATATAACTCCCCTATAGTAGGGCATTCTGGCTATATAAAGACTTATAAAATTGTTTAATAAGTATACTACTAGCCTATAATATACGACTATATATAAAAATATGTTTAAGTATATAGGATATATATATATAGAAAGACCTTTTATATAAAGAAGTAAAGAGTACTTTAACCGCTACTAATTCTAATATAAAGATAGTGCGATATTTTAATTAACTTTATAGTTAACTTGCCTAGCAGTAATAGGTTTATAAATATTATAGTAGTTATTAACTATTTTATAAAAATGCAATATATAATTCCTATAGACTTAATTAATACAATATTAGTAGCCAAATATTTTGTTAAGTATATCTTTAAACTATACAGACTTTTTAACTTAATAATATCTAACTATAAAAGCCAGTGCGTTTTAGATTTCTAGCAAGCCCTATATAAATAATTAAGTATTTAAATATAACTTTTAACTGTATTTTATCTAGAGATAGATAGTTAAACTAAAATTATAAACGCAATTATAGAATAATACCTATAAATATAATGCTCCTACCTATAATATAACTAGGAAAAATAGCTATTCTTAGCTAAGTTTACTATAAATAATATAATAAACGTATTAATAGGCATAATGCTATTCTATGCGATCTATAGATAGGACCCTTAACTTAGATTTAAACTATAACCTAAAATCAATATAATAGGACCCATAATTAAACGGATTCAGTTAATTAATATAACGTACTTTATCAGCGAGCGGGCCATATTACCAAACGGGCCACCTCCATACCCCACTAAAAATCGCAAAAATCACAGTACAATATCTCAACAACTACTTTATAATAATTTCTAAAAATTTATATTTAGGCTTATATATATATCTTACCTCGTTTCTTTTAATTTTAAATAAATCTATTAAGTGGTTATAGAGATATATAGTTTCAGGTCGTAAATCTGGCTCTAATCTTTATATCTCTATAATCACTTAGCGAATTACTTTAAAATTAAAACAGATAAGGTATTATATGTATGTAAGCTCAAATACAAATTTTTAGAAATTATTATTAAGTAGTTGTTGAGATATTATACTGTGATTTTTGCGATTTTTGGTAGGGTATGGAGGTGGCCCATTTAGTGATATGGCCCGCTCGCTGATAAAGTACATTATATAACTTCGCTAATTAAATAAAGCATTTAATAAAACTATTATAAAGTAAATTAATATACACCTAAATAGTATAGGAATGGTATATAAATAAAGGATAAGCTCCTATATAGGACTTTAAGAAAGGTAATATGGTTTACCTAAATATATAAAACCTATAGACTTAACGGCCCTTAAAGAAACTTAATTAGAAATGTATAGGCCTATACTAAATTAAAAAGAAACTAAGCCTATATACCTATAAGCTTAAACTACTAACGTATTTCACGGGTGAGCTGGTCAAACGGGTAAGCTAATCACTTCAAAAACACACCAAAAAATAGAAAAATCACACTTTAATATCTTAACAACCACTTAATAATAAATTTTAATAATTT
>Ga0307507_10002775_pt1 | contig 35722 bp, 17 predicted proteins | sample 7_EM_MG_FD_207223 | JGI IMG/M metagenome (GOLD analysis project Ga0307507, IMG submission 207223) | Populus trichocarpa ectomycorrhiza microbial communities from riparian zone in the Pacific Northwest, United States - 7_EM | ecosystem: Host-associated > Plants > Roots > Unclassified | place...
GTGTGTAGAAGACGTCTGCAGCGTGATGGCTGTAGACTGGTTTTGGTAGAGCGTCTGCAGTAATGACTGTAGACTGGTTTTGGTATTTGAAGAAGCTCGAGACACTTGCAAACGTGGTAGAAGTAGTGACTTCTTGAATGAGGTAGTAGATTAACTGCTTAACAGATAGTGCAATAGGTAGTGCGATCCAATTAATTAGTTAGCAGGTAGTGCGATCTGGGAGTGCGAGCCGGGCTTATAACTGTAACAGTGCAGTGTGGGTAAATTGAATGAGCAACTTTATTGTAAATCTATGGAAATTAAGTGAACTAAATACATGAAAGTAGACCCGGAACTCCGTAGTCTATGACTCAATATTTGACCGTATCCGAGACATACGAGGGTAGCGTCGATTATGTCTCGGAGCCTCTTAGGCGACGATCTTGTGTCTCAGCGTAGTGCTGGTGAACTGTTACATGTGTTCTAGTTAGCGGAGCTTCTAGCCTTATACTGCTTAGCACGTGCCTTAATTTAACAAAGGCCCTAGTTAATAGCTAGGCATTAGTCTATAAGTTCCTTTAGCGTCTATATAGTAGTATAAACCGGCAGTATGGCGCGCTATAGGTCTAGGGTAAGCTTATTAAAAAGGTCTAGCATTAGATATTTCTAGGGGATTTGGGCCTATTTAGCTAGGTATAGAAAGCGGGTCTAGAAAACCAAGAAGGTTTCTATTATTTTTATTATTAGGCTTTTATAATTAAGACAGGCATTCTATACCTTAAAGGGATCCTTATAAATAGAAGATAGGTAATTAATTATCTCTTCTTTAGAGAGGAAGAGGTTTACTAAGTCCTAGGCGTATTACAGATATAGGTGCGTCTATACGTTACCGCCGGTATAGCTAAAGACATATGCAATTTTAGCTTGGGTATTAGGAAAGTAGTCCGTATTAACTTTAAGCTTATCCTATAATTAAAGCTTCCAGTTATTAAATATAGGGTTGGTTTTATCTGTAAGTAATAGGGGGTCTACAATCTTTATGGACCGTAACGATGCTAATACTATGCGTTAGGCTAGGGCCTTAAGGACCGTAGTAAGTCTATCTAATAAGTTAACACTAGATATAGGGGTGTCCCTAGCTTTAAGCAGCTCTTAAAGCCATTTAATTTTGGTATTAGCTGCTATAAGCTCCTACTAGGGGTTTAAGACGTTAACTGTTTTACTATTAGAGGTATTTAAGGGTCCTACGGCTGCTTTGCCGGCTGCTGTATTTCTTAGCATGGTGGTAGGGGTATTAGGTAATTTCCGATATTTGTTTATTTTCTAGGAGTTCTAGTCCGTACGTGTCCTATTCTTAGGTTTCGCGTTCTATTTGTATTCTTTTGGTTCTATTCTATCCTTAGGGTCCTATTAATGTCCTTATAGATATATTTAAGTTCCTTCTTAGGAAGAAAGAGTAGAGATAAGCTTTAGATAATATTAGCGACTTAGTTAATTAAGGCACGAGCACGGCAAGAAGGACGCGCAAGCCTATATAACTGGATTGTCTATAAACGAGGATCCAAAGCTAGAGAAAGGAAAGGAGAAGAATAGCAGTACCGCTCGAGGTTTTATGCGGTCCTCGAGTCACGTGACTGCAACTATCTGAAACTGTCTGCGATTGTCCGCCACAATCTACCGTTTTCTACTAACGCCGTAACACTATCTATACATCCTTATATAAGCATTTTCTTCCTTTATTACTATATAAGTATATTTATAAATTAAGGAGACTTATTTTAAGATCTATATAAAGGCTTCGTTAAAAGAATAAGGATCTATTAGTAGCTAGTAAACTAGAATTCTAAAATAAGGACTAGAAGAAGGTTAAGGAAAGGATATGTCTATATATATAGTGCCAAGGCTTAGCCAAGCCCTTAACTAGGGTCTATATCAGTGCCGTAATAATCTATATTATATAAGTAGTTAAAATTAAACTAATATTAGCTTTAGTCTTAACGCCGCTTAAAAGGGTAAAAAATATATTAACTTTAAAGGAATTATTATTGTTAAAGTTTTTAGAGTAAATTTTACTAGTACTAGCTATATTTATAGCGTTGTATAATAGAGGGTAAAGGCTTAGTTTATCCTTTATTATAAGAGTAGATATATTAGATCCCGCTGCGCTTATAACAAGTTCGTAAGTACTTAATGTCTTTTTAGCTATATAACGACTGTAATATGTCCCGCCCTTATATTGCCATACAGCTAAAAAGACACACAGTGCTTGCGAACTTATTATAAGCGCGGCGAGATCTAATATATATACTCTTATAGGGACGTAAGGCGGGACGCCTTATATTTCCCCTAGTATATTTCGTCCTACTATTATTAATAAGGGCTAGCTAATAGAATTAATAAGATTAAGGCTCTGTAACTATACGCATACTTTTAATTCTAGTATTTATATACAGTTTAACTCTTATGGGACGTCACTAGGGGAAGGGATAGTTAAAATTTTGCGGATATCCAGATATTATCTAGATATTATCCGATATCCAGACTATCCTCGGATAGGATTATTATCCGCCCGACCGGATAGGATAATTTATCCTCCGCAGGTCTGCCGTAGATCATCGCGTAACGCACGGGCTCGCGTGGCGCACGATTTTTCTACCCTACTACCCCCTATAACACAACAACCCTATAAGCTATTAGGCTAAAAATTTAATATATTCTAGATATAATATATAAAAAGCCTTTTATAACGTGTTCTATTACAGCGCATTATACTACCAAACGTATTACTTTAAAGAACACTAAAAAGCCTAAATTTCAATCTTAAATATCTCAACCACTACTTAATAATATTTTCTAAAAATTTAAATATAAGCTTTTATATACATATTTTAGTGTATATTATAATATTAGAGTGTGTAACTTAATAGTTATTATAATATAGAGTTTAGGGGCTAAAAATAGAGATGTTTCTAAATATCTCAACAACTACTAGACTATATACTTTTATATTATAATAGGCACTAAAATAGGCATATCAGAGCTCATATTTAAATTTTTAGAAAATATTATTAAGTAGTGATTAAGATATTTAATATTGAAATTTAGACTTTTTGGTGTTCTTTAAAGTGATGCGCTCGGTGGTGGAACACGTTATAAAAAGCTTTTTATATATTATATCTAGAATATATTAATTTTTTAGCCTAATAGCTTATAGGGTTGTTGTGTTATAGGGGGTAGTAGGGTAGAAAAATCGTGCGCCACGCGAGCCTATGCGTTACGCGATTATCTACGGTATAGAGCTGCCTCTGCGGATCAATTTGACGGTATTTCTAAGATAATAGCTATTATTGTCACGAAGTTCAAATAGAGTAGCTCATTGATGAAATGGGTTGATTGATTGATGATGACTTGGGGCCCCTGAGCCAAGATGAAGAGATTTACAATGCACGTGCTCTGTGCACGTGACCCACGCCTTTAGAGAATACAGATTATCTGACAATTATGGGGTAGAGATCAATTTCGTTAAAGAAGGTGACTGCTCTATACATAAAACAAGTCGGACCGCTTAATAAATCTTGCAAAAATCCCTTAGACCATAGAATCAACTTTTTGACAAAAAAGATTAGCGATATCCGCTTGCGGATATACGTATGTCCGCTAATTGATTCTACGGTCTGACCTTGCTGAGGTAAGTTTCAGAACCCGAGAGCCCGGAATACGACCATCACCTCATAAAAGGACGGTGAATGTTACCATGATGGCTTCACCTCATACAGTCATTTCTGTTGTAGGGTCTCTGAATGTTGATCTAGTTACCCGAACGTCTCGAGTTCCTGCTGCAGGAGAGACGTTGACTTCAGAGTCCTTTGACATCGGTTTTGGGGGAAAGGGTGCAAACCAGGCAGTAGCATGTGCGCGGCTATCGCAAACCCACAGCCAAGCAATAGAAGGAAGACCGGCAGATGTAGAGGTGCGGATGGTTGGTGCGGTAGGCGAAGACCAGTTCGCCGATGATTTCCTCAAAAGCCTGCAGGGAGACGGTTTGAATATCTCCAACATCCAGAGGCTACCAAATCAGAAGACTGGCGTGGCTGTTATCATTGTCGAGAGCCAAACTGGAGAAAATAGGATTCTTTTTTCTCCGGGTGCGAACTACGCTGTGCCAGCCGATAATCTTCTCCAAGATGATACCGATGTAGCTCTTTTCCAACTCGAACTCCCAACAGATGTGGTATGTAAATCCTTAACAGACTTAAATTATATACGAATTTGCGTAGCCTTATTCTTGATTGGTACGAATGATGTTAATGTACCTTTGTATGCTAATCATCATAGGTCTTACGAAATATGAAAGAAGCACGCGACCGAGGCATCGACACAATATTAAACCCAGCACCCGCGTTTACACTACCGGACGATGCATACCAAGGACTAAACCACCTGATCATGAACGAAACCGAGGCTACAATCCTCTCTGGTATTTCTCAACCAAATTCTTGGGATGAGATTACCTCAACATTCGTGCAAAAAGGTGTTGAGAATGTGATAATCACACTTGGTGCTGAAGTAAGTCTCTATGGTTAGATTTTATCCACTTCCTAACTCTGTTGGAGGGAGTCTACTATCAATCAGCTTATCGTCAAGTACAATCGGGCACAGCCAAGCTTATCTCCGCAAGGAAAGTTAAAGTAGTGGACACCACTGCTGCTGGCGATACGTTTGTTGGCGGCTATGCTGTGGCTGTCGCCCGCAGTAAAGCTGCCTCTAAGAGAGACGCATTTGACATAGATGCTGCCATCGACTTCGCTAATCGGGCAGCTTCCAAGGCTGTACAAAAAAAAGGTGCTCAATCAGCAATCCCATGGCTAGATGAGGTACCGGGCATTTAAATTTAGGGGAAAGAGAGGTGATTACTTGCTTGGTTTCAAATCGCCATTTATAATACCGTCAGAGGGTGGAAGCTTTGAATCTGGCACTGTTCTCGTGAACACTTGTGAAATGCTAAGAGCGTTGCACGTCCTTAAGGTGAGTCGAGTCATAACTAAACTAGAATGTTAGCCTTTTATATATATCATTAGAAAGCCTAAAAATTATAGTTCTAAGCGAGAGACTTTAATAGACCTATGATCTCAGGCGATCGCAGAAATTTAAAATATGAATTGCGGTAGCAAAGCCGCACAATTAGTCTTATCAGTGACACTACCAATCTTCATCTATCTTATCCCACTTGAGAAACCTCAGATTACTGTAAACGTACATGGCATGCTTCTTGGTTAAAAACCCTATATAAACTAGTAGATTTCCGCCTCACAAGCATGTCTCCAAAGTTGAGGACTGTGGTCCGGGTGGGAATATTTAAGTCTCTCGTAGGGTAAGGACCAGAGGTATTCAAGGAGCGATTCGAGGGTGATGGCACAGCCATAAGAGGGTAAGCGAGAAGGAGTGACCAGAGGCCTGAAGGTTGAAGTTGTGGGAGATATCCGAGGCAACTGCGAGAGAGGATCGGTCAGCTGGTCTGATAACTCAAAGGATGGATCAACGTGTTAGGATAGAAAAGAGACTGTTCAATCCTACATTCGCGAAATACATGACCATCTGCACTTCTCCAGGCACTTTTCCCTGGAACAACCCGTCCCAAAACTCCCAAAACTGCTCGTCCCCTTCGATAATCTCTTGTCATTCGCGGAAAAAAATAAGCCCTCGACTGTTTCTCTCCATTTCTTCAGCCTCAAATAACGGGGGAGCTGCGGTGTCTGCAGGAGCCATGTTACTCGGAGAATATTCCGCGCGTATTTCGCCATTCGTCTATTGAGCAAAAGCGTACTGTCTAGCCACTAGACCAACGCTAAGCCCCATGTCAAATCATGCATAAAACTGTGTTCGTTATACTCTCCCTTCGTGTCGCAGTCATCGATCGGAAACAAGTACTCATACTGATTCATGTCGAACTTTTATTCATTATTCCAAATAACAATATCCGGCAGTTCATCAGTATTGGTGCCCTCGCATATTGTGTCGATGATGGCCATATACATGTTGATCAGTGTCCTCAATCCCGTAATAGTATCGGACCAGCGCATTTGAGCCCACGTGAAGTGAGGGAACCCTGATTGAGTCCAATCCGGACGCTGACGGTTCTCCTGGCATGACTGAATGCAGTCTGAGGCTTCTAGCAACCATCTGAGACGGATTCTGAGTATGATATGGATGGAATACATGCAGTCATACGTGAAATAGCCGAGGATAATCCTGTTTCGCCAACTCAAAGCGCTTTGAACAGCTTTGCAGTATTTCAAGGGCTCCAGGCACTTCTTCTGCATCTTTTTCCAATTGTTTAATGATAGCCACGAATGACTTTGCAATAACCGATCTTTGGCTGAACTTTGTGATTTGCGTCAGCTCAAATTTCCCTAAGAAGCTGGGAGGATCCCCGAGCAGAAACCCGACAAAAGTAGCTGGCTGCGCTCCGAAATACGGTCTCCAGACGAATTCACGAAGCCCCATGCCTAGTGTGTACATCAAAAACGCGTGTTCGAATATTTTTCGTTGACGGGGTTCTGATGTATGGTAGGCTTGAAAGAGCAGTTCAAATGTTCTAATATGCCCTTATCCAGATCTATTAGTTCAGCAAGTTGAGGCTCACTACTGGAGAAGGTATAATTAGTGTTGGTGTAAATGCTGCTACATAATCAGCAATGTTCTGCTTGGATCTTGGAGTTTTCAATAATCCACTCTTTGTCGGGGTGACGCGCGTTGGAATAGACCATTATTTGAAGATACGGGCGAGTCGAAAGTGTGTCGTAAACGATTCCAATAGCCACAGTCTCTGCAGGTTGACGAGCCAAAAGGCAGACCATTTTGTGTGTGTCCACTCGGACCCTATTTTGAGGCTCTTGTAACCTATTCACGGGCGCGTCCTGATTCCAAAAGCTGTTGATACTGGAAAATAATGACGATATAGCGCGAGTTCTCTGATCATCGTCAATAACCGATTCGGATGTCTCCATAGTAGAAGCATTGAGTAAGTCAAAAATTTTGGTGTGCACGGCGAAGTTATGCGATGCGCGACAATCATTGTGAAGGATTTGTGACACGTTGAAGTGTTTGAAATTTTACCCGAGATCATGAATGCATTTCCAAGAATGCATGAATTTTATTTTGGCATCTTGTGAATTGGGTGTTTTGGGCGTTGTGCAAGGTTGGTCTAACTTATTGCTACGGCAATGAACCCTTGAGAATATATGGGAAGGGGCGAACAGAAGACTGTTGCGTGTCGTCGATGTATATAGGCTAATGGTCAATATATTGCATTTGAGGCCGAGAGTTTTGAGTTAGCGGACTTATCATCGCAGAATCAGGCTTTTCACTCTTGTTCATATTATTGTTTTAGCTATCGTGCTCTTCATTGAATTCACCAATGTTACCCCCTTAGTGAATGGAAGTTAGAGCAGTCTTCTCGATTTTTGATATAACGCCTTGCCATGGTTTTACATGAACTGTCAAATGCGGATAATCGTGCCGCAGAAGCTACCAACCTGTCAGAGAAACAAGTAGATTCTTGGAATAGCGTCGGCATTTTGTGAAAGAAAATTTTAGCTGCTAATCTAAAAAGCCATCGCTTTTCATCTACTAGATCACAAACTCGAGTTTTTCTACTAGCTAGAAGTGAGATAGCTTCAGTAACGAAATGGGACGTTGTTCCGCTGGTTGTTGAAAGGTTGGAGGCCTTCCATTGATGACTGGAAGTAGCCATGCTGCAACTGACTCCAGTCCTTTGATTCAGTGGGTGGTGATGTTGGTATCCTTACGAATTTTCAGTCGCGGTTACGGTTCGCGACCCACCTCCTCAGCGCAAACTCTCGGACATTATAACGTTTCAGAACGTTTCCGACATCCAGCTTGTGGCTAGCGCCAACGCCATGAAACGGCGGGGGTACCTCCACATAGACTAAGATGAGGCTTTTGTGAACTTGCGTCTGCACACGATTGATACGATGCAGCCACCACCAATCCCTCTTCTCCTTCTGTTGAACGTTGGCCTTTCGTTCTGGATTTTTAAGCCAGTATGCGTGGCTGTAAGAGGGGATAATCATGACGGCAAACTCTGCATGACTGAATACCGGACCCCTATTATACAACAAGTAGTCGACAGCAAATTTTACGCCTGGCCGCACTACCCATCCTAAGGACCGGAAATGATGGTATACTACGTATCTCAGTAGGAACGGATCATCGGGTTGGATTGAAGGTAAGTCGGGAGACGAGGAGGTCGACTGATGGCAGAAGAGCTTGAAAAGTGAAGATGTTGGTATTGGTATTCCCTGGTCAGACACTTCAAGAACCCCAAGTCCATAAGTGAGGAAGAAAACTTCTTCAGGATTCAATTGTAAGTGTTCTTCATCGAGTTTGATATCAGCAGCTTCGGTGGAGCGTCCACTGTCCTCAGAGGTTAGAATTTGCGTTGGCTTAGCTGGTTTTATTTCGGATGAGACAGGGTTGTGGCCATTTGCAACATAGTCACTATTTTCGAGACGGCCTTTGGCATGGCTACTGGAGGGCTGCGGGCGCTTTTCCTTTAGTTGAGTATCATCGATTGTTTGCTCAGTCTTATCGATTGTCTGCTCAGTCTCATCGATTGGCGCTAAATTGCTAATTTTCCCCTCTTCTCTTAGCTGCTGTTCAATGGCTTCCCTCTCCTTTCTTGCTCGTTCTATCTTGAACTGCCTCCTCTCCTCGCGCCTCTTGCGAGTAACTTCCTCACTAGTTTCCTGGGCTAGAAACCCTCGTTTTCGCTTTTCCTGGTCAAGCCACCGAGGCTCACTACGGCTAAGGGCACCCTTGCCAAAGAAACCTTTCTCCCACAAGGCACGGATGGTCTTGGAGTCTGTAACGTGAACTGATTGAGTCTCATGCGAGAAGTAGCCTTTGTAGCAAACCAAGGGATGTGTGGATGGTGGCCAAAAGAGTTGCGAGAACACTGCATACGCAATTCTAAATAGAGACAGTGGATTGTGTGGAATAAAGGCTGGTAGAGGATATGTATCCAGGGGAAGTGGCCGAGAGTGTATTTGCCCATAGTTTGGCTTCTTAGGCCGAGGGACATGTTGTTGAGGCTCAGTAGCCTTTTCTGTCGATGCAATTCCATTCGTAGCTGAATCAGCCACCAGCGACGGAACCTCCTTAGAGAGGACGGTAGAAGCCATATCAAGCCGTATCCATCAACGGGATAACGGTGCACCTTAATTTCTTATCAGCATCCACAAATTCTAGCGAATGAAACATAGGATGAGTGGAGAAATTGGGTTGCTCAGATACCGTTGTAATCTTTCTCAATGAGAATTTGAACCAACAGAGAAAGAAGACGAAAGTCAATGTCTTATTCTTGGTTACAAATGGTATGTCATCACAGCAAATCATGCGAATTGAAGGGCGGGAGAGGGGGAGGGTTTGATAAAAAGGATTTCAGTAAATTAAGCTACCTGCAGCGATCAGTCTAAGTCAAAACTCTGTCCAGAGGAGTCGAAGTGTTGTTTGATATCGTGACAGCTGCTCATTTCCTCCATATATTAGTGAGGACTCCTAGAGAGGAGGATGGAAGAGGGCCAACAGTGGAAGAGTGAAGGAAAGTTGGTTGTTGAAGTGTGACTTACGCCGAAGTTCACCTTATCGATAAGGCTAATTTTCGTCCGCTGACGAGCATAGCCATCATCCAAATTTCATATTCTCCTCTTGCACAGTATAGAGGGCCGCAATCATGTTTCCTGATTCGAGGTGGCCTCTCAGACCACCCCGGGAATTTATTCGAGCTTTATCTACTAAAACTAATACTCCTGGACCACGAGGTAGCCTCAGCAAACGACCTCCACCATCTCCACTTCCGCGCCATCCTGAAAACTCTCGAGCAGAGGGAAAAGGCGAACCGTCCAAAATAGAAGCAGTTTCTGCAGCTCTAAAACAAACCCCCGATTGTGAAAATAGTTTATTAACCCCAGTCCGCATCCCTGAAGACCCTCATGGAGTACTCAAAGAGAGCCACCCAGCCATGTCGCTGCTGGATAACTCGTCCATTGTAGTACAAAGGCAACTGGAGATGATGAATGTGCTGATGGGATTTGAGCAAGCGAATAAATATGTTATAATGGATCCGCATGGCAATCATATTGGCTATCTGGCAGAGCAAGAGCATGGCATAGGGAGCACCTTTACACGGCAAATGTTTCGTACCCATAGGAGTTTTACGACACATGTTTTTGATAGGAATGAGAGGGAAATCTTAAGGGTGCGTAGCCTCTGCTCCGACCATGAATTCATCATTTGTAATACGAGGAGCTATACTAATCTTGCATATTAGTTCCATCGCCCTTTCAGCTGGATATCCTCGAGAATCCGAGTCTATGATGCCATTGGGGACAGCTCCTCAAAAAGATACACCTCCTCCGCGGCCCTACAGGGCATAAGCGCAGGCTCGATCGTAAACCAAACCTCTGCCCAGGTTTCTTCCATCCCCCTTTCGGAAATGCGCATCATCGGTGCAGCAGAGCAAGAATGGGCACCCCTACGTCGTAAATACAACCTCTTTCTCTCCCGTCACTTCAACCAATATCAATCCGATTTGCACGCTCCCCAGCTCACATCCGGCGAGCTGCCCCTCTCAACCTTAAAAGCGTTACAGGTCGCAGAAGGGGATTCCCGGCAGGTTGGCTTTTCGCAATTCGCGCGAGTCGATGAACCATTTCTCTCATGGGATTTCACACTTCTCTCAGAAGACAAACGCCTCATTGGGTCCGTAAACAGGAACTTTTCTGGATTTGCGCGGGAGATCTTCACAGACACTGGAGTTTATGCCCTGCGAATGGATGCTGCTGGTCTTGCTGCGGAACCACCCCACCCCATCTCGAAAACAGGCGCCCGTACTAAAAATATTATAACGGAAAGCACACCGGGTATGACACTCGATCAGCGTGCGGTCATGCTCGCCACAGCTGTCAGCATCGACTTCGATTACTTCAGTCGCCACAGTAGTTCTACTAGCATGGGATGGATGCCGATGTGGTTCCCTATGAGCGGTGGAGCTGCGGATGCTGGTGGTGCAGCGGGGACCGGTATAGAAGCAACGGAATCGGCAGGAGCAGTAGACAATGCTGCCAGAGGACTGGGAGCAGGTGAAGGCGCGATAGCTAGTGCAGGTACTATGGCCGGGTACGAAGCTATGCAGCGTGCCAGGAACAACCAGCGACAGGATGACGCCTCGCCTGCCGCTGTCGACCCGTACGAATCTCGGCGAAGTCCTCAGCAAGGGCAACCAGATCAAAAAAATCAGCAGGAGGAAGTCTGGGGCGAGAGCACGTGGGGGAACAGTAACAAGGATAATAGCTCACCCTGGGGTCAGGGAGGCGGTGAAGGCCAAGGAGGTGGCGGAGGGGCTGGGGGCTTGTTTGATGATTTCTTTAGCGATAGTTAACTGGCCAAGGTTCCTGTATTGGGAGGTGTATTACTAGGAAAAGGGTTTTATGAGGCATCAATGGTTGGGAAAGTCAAGTCGCATAACTTTCGGGTTGGTTATTTATGAGGGGCGTCGGAAGTCACTGTTTGCCGGCATACTTTTATATCTTGTACTATGCATGTAGGAATCTTGTGCGATGGACGGGCATGAATATGATTCATTCAACTCTCTATGAATATCTAAGAGACTAAAAGTACATCATATATAACAACTGGAAAACCTTGGCAAGCTAGAAGCCACGTGACTCGACTATCCCACCTTCAACCACCCACCCCCGTACCACACAAATTCCACCAGCTCACCCAAAGATGGCCTCCTCCTCCGCCTCTAAGCGTCTCTTCAAAGAATACCGTGGCCTCTCCTCCGACCCACCCGAAGGCATCACCGCAGGCCCTGTAACTGAAGATGACATGTTCGTGTGGGAAGCGCTGATACAGGGCCCTGAGGGCACGCCATTCGAAGGCGGCATATTTCCCGCCGAGCTGAAGTTCCCCAAGGACTATCCGCTGGCCCCACCTACCATGCGGTTTACGTGCGAGATGTGGCATCCAAATGGTAAGGGACACATTTTCTAGATGATGGGGAGGGTATGATTGGAGGTATATGAGGGCGAAGGAGATGAGCGGTTGGAGAAGGAAATGGGGGGAGAGGGAGAGAGAATGGAGGCGTGCGAGCTGGATGCGGAGAGGGGTGGGGTAGAGGGGTTTGCAGCGCTAATGGCTAACATTCTGTATTGTGATAGTGTATCCCAACGGCACCGTATGTATCTCAATCCTACATCCGCCAGGCGACGATCCACATCACTACGAGCAAGCCTCGGAGCGCTGGTCGCCGATCCAATCCGTCGAGAAGATTCTGATTTCCGTCATGAGCATGCTAGCAGAGCCGAACGACGAGTCGCCTGCGAATGTGGACGCTGCGAGGATGTGGCGGGAGCGGAGGAAGGAGTATGAAAGGATTGTGAGGGGTAATGTTAGGAAGGGGTTGGGCCTGTGATGCGGTTTTGCAGTTTTTTGTAAGAATAGGAGGAAAGGGTACGACGGTTATGTCAGGGGTGCATTACGCGGCGTTTGATTTGAGCGGAGACATTGGCATGTATGGCGTTTGGGGTGAGCAGCGACATAAATTATTTAGACAGGTGAGAAACAGCTCAATTTAACAGCTGGAAGACAATGCAAAGCACTATGCCACCGCTGCCAACATCCCAAGAATTGCGCGCTCTTAATGATTATAAAGGGCACATTACGCACTGTAAACGATAACTACCCCTCATCTGTCTTCCCAGCATCTCCAGACTCTATCGACTTTCATTTGCTCCTGATACTGCCAATATCGGTGATCGTGCGACCTCTCTTCCTACCCCATAATGAGGCTCCTCCATCAGGGACCTCCATTTCCGAAGGCGGCGATGGTGAGCGACCACTGTTTATATCAATGCCGCCGTCCTTTGACAAATTGGGTTTACAAAGGCCAGGAATCGAGAGAATCATTGATGCCTCATCGAAACCGCTCTCTACGATTTGTCTTTCTCTCCAATGGCAGCGGGTTTTCCCCATATATCTCCTCATCCTGCGAGTAAAACCTGGATGCGTGAGCTGGGTGAAACCCTGTGCGGCTTTTGAGTGGGAAGTTTTCACTGAATTCGGGACCTGGGAAGCTCCTGTCACTTGACGATGTAGAAGGCTACTGTTGATTACCTTGGTTGCAATTTTTAGGCGGAATGAAAGAATAAAGTGAATTGATCGGAAACGCTGCGTCAATATTGGTTTGCATTTTTGGGGACATATGGAGGCGGGCTTCTTGAGATGGACGGAGTTATTTCGATGGTTTTGGGGTCAGAAAAATCGGACGGGCTGAAAACCAACTTACCGTTCACTTTCGTGTCTTTGTCCATGAGCTTCAAGCGTTCCCTATCAAGCTGTGGGGCAACCCAGGCATTGCCAAACTTGGATAGGTAGTCGGGGTCAAGACCGCTACCCCATGGCGGACGGTGAATGGTCAGATCGAATAACTTGCGAGTCATGTACACCCTGACTCTTTTAATAACGCTATAGTAGCATGCATTGTGCGCTTAAAGCGAAAATAAGTTTATCGTCAACGAGCTTGGTATAACGAATGAATTGCCGCTCGTACATCTAGACGTACTTGAAGCTAGGACTTGGTCATTTCGCAATATTAGATTTTAAACCATTGCATGACCCAAAATGTCCCGCCACAGAGAGACCAGAGCAGACTCAGATCCAGGTCGCCCTCTATGATACAGGTGTGTCGAACAGGACTATCAAGGATGAGAACTCTGTCGATTGAAGTTGGCTCTAGAGGCTCTCTATATACATAAGGTAAATGCAGGCAGCAAAGAAAGATAATAGGCAACAGAAACAGGTGATAAGACATAAGCAGGGTGGTGAGATATAGGGTGATAGGTATCAAAGACAGTAGTAAGACGGTGGTAAGCAAATCCGATCTGGATCTCCACTTGTGCTGATGGCCTCCTATCCTCTGTTGCCGTAGTAGTGTTCTGCCGGCGTGGCGCCGGGTCTCCGCTTGGTGTTGTAGTAGCTCCCGTATTTCCTGTTCTCTCTCTGCCGCTCGTAGGCGGAGGGCTTCCTGGCTTGTGTGCTTAGGCGCGTTGCCTCTCCAGGGGGTCTTCGCTCCTCGTATGCGTTCTAGTTCCTACTCTATATTATAGCTAATTTATATAAAAATTTAGATATAAGTAATTAGTTTTAAATTATAAAGACATATATTAAAATCTAACTCCTCTTTTATAATACTATACCTTATCCCTTAATAATACCTTTATAGGGCTATAATATATATAGAGAGAATAACAATTATTTAAAAAATCTAATATATTAAATAAATACAGATATATCTACTATATATTTAGGCTATAATTTTTAAAAATTACTATTAAAGCGGCGTCTATAAGCTCTTAGACGCTCTATTATAGAATTTAAATATAAGAAGCAGATACAAACTGTAAGAGTACATATATTGGATCCCGCTACAGTCGCAATAGATTCGCAAGTACTGCTGTCTTTTTGGCCGATTTGGCGGCGTAAAGGCGAGACACGTTATATAAACGTACTATGGTATTAGGCCTATATTTTATGAGTGGAGCTGGTGCACCGAGCGTCTACAAGGGTGGAAGTGGCTTGTATTTTATTTCAGCTAGGCAGGTATTAAGACAAATGACATAAGCTAACTGATAGGTAGAGACACAGAATTGTACAAATGATCTATTTTATTCAAGGTGGCTCCAAGAGCCCTAATATATATAAGAAAAGTAACCCCTTACAGGGGTCCCTAGAGGGTGGCGTAACAGACCAAAATTAAGCTGATACTAATGTCTGACAGCCGTTGTTACAGGTCAATATTACCCTAGCTATAAAGCTACCTCCGCGGCTAATACACCCCCTTAGATCTGGCGTAGAGCGGTAGAGCTGGATTACCGGATTAGGCAGTTAGGATAGATAAGTTAGTAGTGAGCTTTACCAAGCGTTAATTAACTAGATGTCTAATATTGCAGAGCCCTACCACATCAATGAATTTTTGATGATTTTGCTTTAATAGAGCTTTAGTTAGTCCATCTGCAGCCATCTCGCTTGTTGGTACCCATTGTACAACAAAGCTTCTATTTTAGACTTCTTGGCAAAGCTAGAATTAATGGATATCCATATATTAGAGTTTTGTAAATACCATAGGGGTCTCTTTTATCATAATCTATACTAACTGCTAATTGTCACAATTAATAATAACGTCCTGTTTGGGATTGAATCTAATGACTTTAAAGATCTAAACTATATGCTTGACCTCCCCACTGATATATAAGAGAGCTAGGAGTTCTACCTCTATAATAGACTTAGTAACTGCCTTTTGTCTAGTTGCCTACTATACTATAGGCCTATTAAATAAGCTTATTAAGAAGCCCTATAAGCTCTAACATATTAGAGCATTGTCAGCAAAGCTAGTATTAGAAGCAGCTTTTAGAACCTAGTTTATCTTATATAGCATAATAGTAGAGAACTTAAGAGTAAGGTATCTAGTATTATAGAGATAGGTAAGTAATCTGTTAATCTCCATAAGATAAGCTGGTAATGGATTTTGTAAGAACTCAGCCAGCCTACTAACTAAGAAAGCAACGTCTAGTTATATAGTAGATGCTAGATATGTCGCAGAACCTATATAACGTTAATATCCTTTTATCTAATTTAGCGTAGCTTCTCCCTTATATAGCGTCAATTCCTAGCCCGATAGTGGTGTAGCTAATAGCTTTAGATATTTTAGATAGTATACTAAGACAAGCTTCTTAAGATATAGATCTAGATAAAGCTAGAGCTTTCCCTTTTATCGATCTTATATAACACAAGTGTTTAGGAATAACATAAATTAAGGTATTTAGCGTATCTTAAATCAATCTTATAGCTGCTTTAGGATGTCCTCTATCTGCTAACAACAGCTCGGGTGTCCTATATAACGGAACCTTATAGTAGGAACTACGGTGGGTCCTATTATTAGGCTGGGTATATAGGTAAAAACAGTTTAACAACGTAATAATAACTGGTGGAGTGGTTGCCCAATAGATTAACTCCAATTATATTCTGAGATTTACTACGAAGAAAGAACTATCTGGGTAGGGACTATGGTCCTTTAAATACACAACCATACGCCTAAGAAATCCCTTCGCTCTGTAAGGTACGTGTGCTCTATCTACTCTATTACAGATTATATAGACTATACAGATCATATAGATCACATTACGTGACCTTAGCTACCATTCCTCGTTATATGGTTCCACTGGATCCATTCTGGACCGTGCCTATATTAACTAACTAGCTTCCTCCAACTCTTCTCTAAGTAGCCGTAACATCGTACTTAAGCTGTCCGTAATACTATCTCCCTCCTCTTTATCTTCGTCCTTAAAGATTTCTAATATCTCCAAGTTATCTACTAGAGGTGTAATGTCCGTTTAATTAGTCTGGTTAATATCCTTATTTATTATACCTAAAGCATCTTCTTTTTCTTCTACAGCTCGCCGGTCTTGTACTATTGCTGCAATCTTGTCTCTAGGTAAGATAATGCCATCTCCATACTCTTACTATATAAAAGAGGGGTTGGTCTATATCGCGTTAGCAAGCCCTTTATCTCAACAACTGTCCTCTTATTTGGAGTGCACTAAAGCAAATATTTAATCGTCTTGTGACGTTCGCTCTATTTCTAACGCTAAGTATACGCGTCCTATAACTCTTAACAGTCTTTAGGTTCCCTAAGTAACTTATTATAGGGTCTTATATTTAATTTACCGCTAAGAAACTTAATGGTAAACTAGCCTTTACGCTGCTTAAGGTTTAACATGTCTCTAAAGAGCCTATATATATCCTTAAAGCTTAACGTCTGGCTTACGCTTGTCTTTAACGCCTTAAATATATATATGAGAAGGTTTGTTCTAAGGAGTGGAAACTAGTTTAACAGGGTCTATCTAAGCTAGGTAATAAAAGAACTGGCTCTCCTCCTATAAGGGAAACAACTCTAAGTAGCTCGGCAATTGCTCCTCTTGGGTCCCCCTTAGGTAACTTATTTTTTAGCGATCCTTCCTTGTTAATACTGCCTGACCTGCTTTCTTCTAATACTCCTATACCTTTCCTATAGCGTTCTCTAGGTTGCTTAGTGGTTTCTAGGTAGTCTCACTATAGCCTATCTACTTTACTTTATACTACGTTTCGTTATCTACGTCCTCATAACTAATAATCTTCAAAACTTACTATTTATCTTCTTCTTACTCTCTATATATGTCTGCCTTATAAACTAGTGGCTTAATATCTCCATATGCTAATTCTAGCATCGCGATATATTATATAGGGTAGATCTTTATTTTGGCTAGTAGGTTCAACTTATATATAACCAATAAAATTCTTTACTTAACTTTAAAAGGTCCTAGTCTAACATAGTCCAACTTCTTACTTAGTTATCAACTCTTGAAATTTTTATATAGTAGCTACACTTTATCTCCCTCCTTTAGATCTGGTCCCTTAGATCTCTTAGTATTATAATACTTTTCTATCCTTTATTATACTAACTTGGCTATTTCCGTAAGGTCTACATAAAGGTTCATTAACATCTCCATTTTTTACTTAGCTGTGCTACTCGTTTTCTTTGCTTAATATGGCAATAACGACATTCTTAGCTTATACCCGTAATTTACCTTAAATAGTAATGTCCCTATTCCTTCTTATAGTGTTATATTGTATACAAACTGTGTAACTGGTAATAACAATACCTAATTATTCTGTGCGTAATTAATATAATGCCTTAAATACTGTTCTAGTGTCTAGTTTAGTCTTTCTGTTTATCCATCCGTCTACGGATAATACGCTATAGAGGTTACTGCGCAAACTCCCTATTCTACTAGAAATACTTCCTAAAACGCTGCTATAAATCTTAAATCTCTATCCGACACGATTTTATTTGGTGCTCTATATCTTATAAATACTTCCTTTATATAGATTCTAGCGACGTCTTCTACTAATATCTCTTTAGTGTATGCTATAAAGTACCCCCACTTTATTAGCTTGTCTACTATTACTAAAATCACGTTATAATCTTGTCCTATAATAGGATCTTTTAACTTTAGTAACTTAATAATAAAGTCCTATAATATAACCTCCCATGGTCTTCCTAGTGTCTTAACAGGTTGTAGCCCTCTATACGGCTTATACCTTGTTAGTTTATTTCTTTAGCAATCTAGATATTCTTTTATAACTTATCTTACTAATCCCTAGATTCCTTAAATAATATACTCCTCCTAAAGTCTTAACACTAGTCCTATAGACCCATTATGTCCTTATATTATTCCCTTATAGAATTCCTTAACAAATTCTTCTGTAATAGACTTAGGTATATACGTTGCTTCTCTATTCTTATATTGCTCTAAGTCTAGATCCTCCGCCTATGCTTCTTAGATCTTCTATATCTAATTACTCTCTGGTAATTTATGGATCTAACTTTCTTTAGTTGCTGCGATCTTTAGATAATTATACCTAATTAATCCATTTTAATTCTTTTGTAATAAAGCTCCTAACGGCTTTTTGTTATTTTATAGTTTAGCTTTTTTACTTAGAGCGTCTGCTCGTGTATTATCTGTACCCTTAGTATGCTAAATTTTAAAATAGTATTCTGTAAGCATTTCCGCCTATCTAACCTGTCTCTAGCTAAGTTCCTTTATTATTAGGAATCCTGTAAGGTTCTTATAGTCCATTTTAACCATAAATGGTTTCTTTGTGCCTTATAAAAACGCTCTCTATTTCTTAAGTGCTGTAACTATACCTAATAACTCCTTATTGTAGATGTCGTAGTTTAACTCTAGTAGTATCATTTTCTAACTATAGTACGCTACTAGATGCCATGCGTCCTAGTACTTCTATAGCAAATATGCTTCTAGTGCAAAGTCTAATATATCTGTCTTAACAACCATTTCTAACTTTAGTTAATAGATCTTAAGGATTAGCTCTTAGGTGAACAACTCTTTAAGTTCCTAAAACAGCTTCTTTTACTTACTACCCTAAACCTATGGTTCCTCCTTCTTTATTAACCTTGTAAATAGCTTAATGCTTTTTAACCACTATGCTATAAACCTCCTATAGTAGTTATAAAACCCTAAAAATAACCTTAACTGCGTAACATTCTCTAGTTCTTGCCAACTTACTATAGCTTTGACTTTCTTTAGGTCCATGCTGATTTTCCCTAGTTTAATAATAAATTTTACGAAATTAGTTTTCCTTGTAAAGAACTTATATTTCTTAATTACTACTGGCATCTTTTCTTCCTGTAGTCTCTTTAATACCTATTTAACGTGTTTTCTATATTCTTCCTTACTCTCTAAGTAGATAATAATGTTGTTAAAATATACTATAATAAACTCATTTAGGTGTTCTCTTAATATACTATTAATTCGCTTCTAAAACATTACTAGTACATTTATAAGCCCAAATTGCATAACTAATGGCTTATATAGTCCTTCCTTTGACCTAAAGGCTGCCTTCTATTTGTTGCCTTCCTTAATCCTAATCTAATGGTACGCCCACCTTAGATCTATCTTTGTAAAGATTTTTACGTTGCCTATCCTGTCTTAGATTTCGCTAATTAAGGGTAAAGGATACCTATCCTTTCTAGTAATGCTGTTTAACTATCTATAGTCTATGCACATCCTAAGTTTTCCGTTTTTCTTTAGGATAAATAACACTAGATATTTTACTAATAACTATAATGGTCTGATATATCCCTTTTATAAGTTTTCCTGGATAAACTCTTTAAGCGCTACTAACTCGGTTTTAGTAAGCTTACAAATTAGAAAGAACTTTAGACTTATTCCCTCTTCCAATTCTATTTTATAGTCCCATGCTGTATATTCTAACAGCTGTTCGCTTTCTAGTAACCATAACTTTTTACCATACTTATAGTATCTTTTTGGTATATAACTTAAGCCCCGCTTAGTCTCTTTATACGTTGCTCTGACTTAGTACTATACCAACTTGGTTTACTATTATATCTTGCGTTATTAAGTATCCCTAATATTGACCTAACCTGTAACCCAATTAATCTTTAGATTGTACTTCTATAACTAAGGCATTCCTAATATCGCCTTGTCCTGTCCTAACAGTAGGATATTAAAAGACATTCTAACTAGTCTCCCTTTAATAGTTAACTAAATAGGTCCTGTTTTAAGATTAATAATGCCTCCTTCATAGGCTATCTAATCTCCTAAAATTGTTATAAGTGGATACGGGTGTTCCTTCTGTCTATATAGTAACCCTATCCTTTCCACTACTTTTGGTAACACGTGGTTCCTTATTGCTCTACTATCTATTAACGCTTCGAACTGCTAATCTTGCCACTTAACTTATAAGTTTAGGTGTTATCCTTATATTCCTTTAAGGGTCTAAGGCTCTAACACTGGTTTCCTTTAGTCCTATACACCTCCCCTTTTCCTAACTGTTAGCTGCTAGATCCTACTTGTACTTAGTCTAACCTTAGCCAATACTTAGTTTATTTCTTTTCCTCTATATACCATAGACAAGTATTCTCTAGGCACTTCCACCACTATCGTCCTTCTAGGCATTCTTCCGTAAGGAATCTTCCTGGTTAAAGTATTAGGTCCCCTTAACTTTGTACTTCTACTGGGTGCCATCTATATATATACTTAGCGTCCCTAAACCGCTTCTCTTCTAGTGCCTAATATATCCTTACTGGGTACTTCCAGTTCTTGTCTTTTGGTGCTCTATATATGTTACAGGTATCATCCACACAAGCTATCTATAATAGTGTATAATGCGCTAAGTGACTTAGGTCTACTCTTAGCTTGTCTTTGCTCTTGAGTTTAAACCTCTATCTAGCCGATCTGACTATCGGTCTTTCTTCTGTGGGTACTAAGATTTGTCACTTACTTTTTTAGTCCCTAGATCCTTCTTCTAGGTTCCTTAATGTTATAACTAATACTCCTTTAATATAATTCATACGCTTCTCCGTAATGGGTTAGTTTTAGACTACTTTTTTATCTAGCCACATATAGAAATCTGCCTATTTGTTATTGCTTTGTTGTCTATACCACTTTCCATATAGTTGGTTTAGTGTGTATGGTTTATCTATAAGAAAGTACCTTGTTATTACTATATTATAATATCCTTTAGTATGTCTTTCTTCGAACCTAGTTGGAATCCCTAGATTCTCTTCCTATTCTAGTTCATCTAACCACTTTGCCCTAGGTGTCCCTATACTTGGCCTATTAGTAACTCTTTATATGGGTGCTCTGTCCCTTATATAACCTAGCATAGCTGACCTCTTGTCTAGCTTTTACTCTTGTTATATAATAATTCTTATTCTAAACTTATCCATAGTTTCTTATTTTCTGCGTCTTACAGCTAGATTCTTAAAGTTGTCTTGCTTCTTAATTATAGTATTAACTTTTTAATTTTTAGGCTAAACATTATTTTTACCTAGAACTGCTGTAGCCCTTATTCGTTTCTCAAAATTTTGGTTACCTAATAACATTCTTATTTATTCCCCAAACTCTTAGTTCTTGAACTTGCGTCCTATACTCATTCGTTTATTACTAAACTAAGTTGCTACTCTTTCCCACCAATTTTCGTCTATTATGGGTTCTTAAGCTGTCCTTATTATACCTAGTAAGTCTAGAGCCTTCCTCATCTCTTCGTGAGAATCTTAGACCTATAGCCTTTTACCTTTATTAAGTAATAAGCTAGCACTAGCAGTCGTCTGCTTGCTTAGTTTCTTTTAAATATTACTCCTTTTATCTTATAAAGCAATGGAAATCGTATCTAATAGTGTCACAATACCCGTTACTAAACCTTGTTCTATGATGGTCTTAGTTTCTACTTCTATTTCAACTTCTCTAAGGTTTGCATGCTCCTAGTAAGCTGCCTTTATTACCTTATTATTGGTAAATGCTTCGCCTATATTAAACTTATCGTCTTTAATGTCCGATCTACGAGCTAGTTCATTAGTTTCTCTAAACTCAAATAACAATAGCTCCTATAGCCAATAACTTGCGCTATACTTAGCGTCTTTATAAATTCGGCACGTGTTGTTATAACAATACGTAAAACTGTTAATTAAACACTCTTTTATTCCTTATAGTGCACCGTCGTCCCTCTATATATACGTGTCTCCTACTGGTCGGGTTCCCTTTATTATATAGTTACTCTAACTACCTCTATAGTCTCTGGCGAAATGACCCTATTTTCCGTAATTTATGCAAGCCCTATCTTTAAACCATTTTTCTTATTATAGAGTCCGCCTAAACGTCTTCTACTGCTGAGATCCCTGGTTTAGCCTCTACTTTTAGGTCCTTTAATTACTAGATCCTTAACCTCTAGGTTTCTATGGTTTCTTTTCCTATCTCTAGGTTTCTTTAGTACCGCTTAGGTCTATTAGCTCTGCGCTATTCTATAGTTTTTAACTTTGTGCCTGTCGTTGCATACTCTGCGCCTTATATAACTGTGGAACTCTGTCCTAACCCTTCTTAGCCTGTTCCCTTTAATAGATCCTATTATCGATCTTTATTAATTAGTCTATTAACTCTCTTAGAGTATCCGCATCTTCTATTAGGATCATTACGTCCTAGACTTTAGCCTTAAGTCCCTATTTATACTGTGCTATAAGCGCCCTATTATTCCACTTAACCTGCGTGGCTAGTGTTTGAAACTGCGTTATATACTTAATTGCTAAAGTACGTTATACTAAGTTCTGAAGTTTCCGTTCTGCTGTTATGGTTGCTTTAGGGTCTCTAAATATTTGCATTAACTATTCTACGAACCCGTTCTAACTTGTAAATATATACTATACGTCTAAGTTAGTAGTTGTTACACCATTTGCTTGTATCTCTGTGAGGTAAGGCTTAAACCACTCTAAAGCTCTTCCTAATAAGAATAGTCTTGCGTACGCTACCTGGTCTATAGGTGTTGCTAACTTCGCTCCTTCCTGCATAACCTTAAAATATATCTACGTAAGAAACCCTTTGAGCTTCAACTTCTCTCCTAAGAACTATTTAATTGAAGGTAGCTTGACCTTTACTACTCCAATTCTATTAATACGTTCTTTAAGTAGCCTGCTATTATCCTATAAGTAATTAACTATTTCCTATAACTAACCTCGCGTAACCACTTAAGAATCCGTATTTACCATACTGGTGTCTCCTAACCCTAAGGTTGTGGCTGCCGTCGACGTTATTATAACTGGTGCTTTAGGTGGCATATTATTTAACCTTATTTAATACCATAACCTTAGTAGTAAATGTGTAACGGAACCTTGTAGTAGAAACTACGGTAGGTCCTATTATTAGGCTAGGTACGTAGGTAAGAACAGTTTAACAACATAATAATAACTAGTAGAGTGGTTGCCTAATAAATTAACTCTAATTATATTCTGAGATTTACTATAAAGAGAGAACTATCTAGGTAAGGACTGTGGTCCTTTAAATACATAACTATACGCCTAAGAAATCCCTTCACTTTATAAGGTACGTATACTCTGTCTACTCTATTACAGATTACACAGACTATATAGATCACACAGATTACATTACATGACCTTGGCTACTATTCCTTATTATATGGTTCCACCGGATCCATCCTGGACCGTACCTATATTAACCAACTAGCTTCCTCCAACTCTTCTCTAAGTAGCCGTAACATCGTACTTAAGCTGTCCGTAACATCCTATAATTAGGATATTGTCAACATAGAAGAACACAAAGATAGGTTTAGTAGGGTATATATAGAGATATAGCTTGTTTAGTACAGCTTTTAAACCTATACTTTATAGAGCAGCAAACATTTCTAAAAACTATAATTTAGGAGATTTCTGTAGCCTATATATTGCCTTTTTTAAACGGAGAGAGAATCTAAGTAATAGGTCTATACCTTTAGGGGGAATAAGGTAGACCTTATTATTAACTAAGGCATTAATAAAGGCATTGACGGCGTTAATCTATATAATATTAAGGTTAAAGCCAGTAATAAGAGCGCATAGTAGACGGAAGGTTTAATAGGCTACTATTATAGCTTTGACCTCCTCTTATAAGACTGCTTAAAGGTCTCTATAGATAACTAGACAAGCTTTAAATCTTGTAATAAAGCTATCCGTATCTTCCTTATATATAAAGACCTATATAGTAGGAAGTTAATAAACCTTCTTAATTAGCCGTACCTTGTCCTAAGTTTGCTTTCTGGTTAAGGCCTTTATCTTAGTATAAGCAGCTACTTTAAACTCTATAGCGTACTTATAATTAAGCATCTCTTTCTATAACTTTGGTGGCAGTGGAAAGTCGTCTTAATATCTATACGTCTTTATAGCAGTAGTATAAAAAGCGTGAGCCAATGGTATTGTATCTGGATTAATATTATTATTACCGTTATTAACTTAAACCGCAAAGGCTTGTTATTATAAATCCTAATTTAGCATATCTTTCTTCTTTACTATAGACCGCTTTTCATAGCTAGAATGTCTCTTACCCCCTAATAATAAGCCTACTATTGTCTAAGGTTCGGAATAAGGTATAGGATCTATAAACGGTGGTTTGGTAACTTAAGGAGATAACTAAGTAGTAGATGATGTCTATTAAGGCGCTGAAAACGTAGAGGGTATAGACGGTTCTAGAGTTAGCTCTAGGGTAGGTAGCTAATAGAGTTCTTCTGTTAAGATCTAAATGCTTTTTAATATAGGAGTAATATTAATATTTGCTAAATGCGGTAGTCTTATATCTAGTTCTTTGTTAAAGTTCTCTATCTAGTCCTTGCTGCCATTTTGAAGATTATCTAGTAGGTCCTAGACTTGCTAAAAACAGTCCTTTTAAACCTATAAGATAATAAGGTGTTCTGGTGTTTTAGGAGATTAATATCTCTTTAACTTATTAATTCGTACATTATAAGATCGGATAATGTGGTTAGTGGTTAGTATTTATACCCTATAGATATTTAAAGCTTCTATACTAATAAGATAACCTATTTAGGCTTATAGCTTAAACTTTGCCTTCCTAGGAATACTGTGTTTAATAAGCATATAGGTTAAAGATCCGGCTATATAAAGTCCTACTAGCTATAGCTTCTGTTTATAAAGCATCTTAAATGGAGTCTTTTAGTTAATAGACTTAATAGGAGTTTAATTAAGTAGGAATACTACTAGAAGCATAAACTTGGGCCATAGATCTATAGGTAACTTTGCTTTAATAATAGCAGTCCTTGCTTATTTGGAAATGGCTCTTTCTAACCTCTCTATAGGTCCATTTTAAGCTAGGGTATATGGCGTTAATTGCTTAATAACACCTCTATTAAGTTGAATAAGGTTCTTTACCCTGGCGCCTATACCTTGCTCCTTATTTATATGCTAAATGCAGATACCTTAAGCATCAAATTTCTTCATAAATGCTATTATTAATTTAAAGAGTAGGAGCAGTGTCTCTTGCTTATAGTTCTTAATAGGAAAAGCATAATGGTACTTTATATAGTTATACTAAAAGTAAGCTATATACGTATCTCTATTAAACCTATCTTTCTCTATAATAATATTAAAGTGAACATATTAAAAAGGGTAGGTTCCCTTTATAGATATTCTATAAGATATCTACTGTATTATCTTTCTAAGAACATATAGTGTCGGTTTCACAGGGGGGGTGGCCTATTAAGAGTATACTCTTGTTCTAATGTTTTGCAAATAGGTATCGAAAGCAGAGGATCATAAGGATCGCGGTGCCTAAGTAGGGGGTTAATTAGTCACCATAAGGATAACTAATCAAAGACATAACAACGACACGTCGACGACACGTAACCACGTAACTTCTGTCCATATATTCCGACACTGGCAGTTCTTTCTTTGTGCGTAAAACAGCTATCCTAAGACATGTAACCACGTAACCTTTGTCTATATATTCCAACACTAGCAGTACGGTGCCAGCGACGGGGTTGTATTCTAGGGAGCGAAGCTCTACCTGGTTGTGTTTAGGTCGCAGGCGTATTAGCGCGACAGTTGTTAGATTTAGGTAGCGGTACAGTGCGAGCATCGGGTGGTAATAGTGGTTGAACGTAGAGCTCGTCTATTGGTCGGGTTGTAATAGTAGGCGTATTAGCGCTATCAGTTGGTTAATGTATCGCATGCATATCGGCACAATTATTGTCTGTGTAGGTAGTAGTACGGTACCAGCGACAGGGTTATTTGGGTGGCAGTATAATGCCAGCAACGGGGTTATATTCGTAGGCGTATCGGCACGAATTCTTGTCTTTGTCTATACAGAGCTGCGACACCCTTTTATATGCAAAATCCTTATAAAATCCATGCTCCCCTATGCCCTAGGCATTGCCAAGCATTTGCTTATTTATACTCGTCATTACTATAGCCATTGCTATAGCCATCGTCATCCCAATCCTCGCCCTCTAATTGGCCATCTTTGTTGTTAACTTCGTAGCTAAAATTAGGCTGTTTATAGCTTTTAGAAGTCTCTTGTTGTTCTTATTTATTTAAAGGCCAAGACCAGTTATTATTGTCGTTGTATTAAACTAATTGTTAAGAGGCTTAAGGCTAAACGTAAGGAGCTTAATATTGGGATTAAGGCTAAACTTAACGCTGAACAAAGGGAGGTTAAATTAAGTATTAAGGTTGCGAGGAAACTTAATATTGCGGTTAAGGTTGCAAGTATTAAGGTTATTGCAAAGGTTGGCCGTATATATCTGTATTCGGAGGTCGCAGAGAAGGTGGGATAGGCAGACCTATACGCATTTAATCTTCTAGCGTTCCTAGAGGATTTGGAGGTTAAGGCTATAGCTAAACATATTAAAATTATAGAGAAGCTTAATACTGCGATTAAGGTTATAAATATTGCTGAAGTTGCGAGAAAGCTTAATTTGCAGAATTTAGAAGTGCTTAATTTGTAGGCTAAGGCTTTAGAGGTAGGGTAGGTTCCTCTGGCAGTTTCTTCTCTAGGCAAGCTTATAAAGCGTCTATATAAGAGAAACCTCTTCTTAGCGTATTAACAGGTATTCCGTAGCTAATTAAGGTATTGTGGAGATCTCGTAGAGTAATCCGGTGAGCTAGCTTAAAGTTATTAACAGTAAATCCCCTAAATCTTTCTTAAAATTTCCTCCAAATATTATCCTGTGCCTATGGGGCTTGCTTGAGCGCTTATATCTACCTTTTAATATATTTGTCGGCTTCAGAGGCTTGCATCTTAAAGGAAAAGGGCGAGTGTTATTAAAGGAAGGAGGCGAGCGCTATTAAAGGAAAAAGGGGAGCGCTGTTAAAGGAGAGGAGTAGGAAGGGTAGGCTTCGTATTGTATCTGCCAAGTTGTATAGGTTTTGGACAAAGGGAAGGCGGCTTTATATAAGAAAGCTAAGGGGAAATCAAGAACACGTAGTCTTCTTTGTGTTTGTGTAAGGAAGCGAAGGGCAAGCTTACGGTGAGCGTAATGGACGTAGAATTAAGGCAGATAAGGCAGTTAATTCCTTAAATATCTCTAGACTCTTTTGCTTGTGTAAGGAGGGAAAGAAGCTAGGATATTCCTTAGCATAAGGTAATTCTTTAAGGTTCGTGTAAGGAAGTTATAGAAGCCTTATCTCTTCTAAAAAGACCTTGTTAATCTATAGTAACTGTAAGGTTAACTATTAATCAATGTCGGTTTCACAGGGGGGGTGGCCTATTAAGAGTATACTCTTGTTCTGATGTTTTGCAAATAGGTATCGAAAGCAGAGGATCGTAAGGATCGCGGTGCCTAAGTAGGGGGTTAATTAGTCACCATAAGGATAACTAATCAAAGACATAACAACAACACGTCGACGACACGTAACCACGTAACTTCTGTCCATATATTCCGACATATAGTTTATAAAGTGGTATACCGTAGAGATTTCTTCCTCTATTTATCTTAACTACTTTAACCCCATTTACCGCAGTTAGCAGATAATCCACTAACTCCATATTATAGTGTAGTAAGCGTTAATGCTATACTTTGTTATATGCTAAGGTCTTAAAGAATCTGGTAGATATAGTATAGGCGGTAAGCGTAGGTGGTAAGGTAGTAATAGTATTAATAAGATAGAGACCTCTGTATTCTATAAGGTTACTAAATAGGCTTCTGTTATCTTTATAGCGCAGATAGTTTATAGATTAGTTAATAATTACTCCAACCCTACGGAGCTTTGCTGCGGATATTAGATTGGTATAAAAATAGGGAGCGTACGCGATGTTCCTTAATGTTAGATACTAAGTTAGGCGTTATTTTCCTACCTTAATTGCTAGGTTAATATTACTATATCCATAGATTTCTGCCCCAGAATCTCTAGCCGTTGCTATAGATATACTTAGCTTAAAGTTACAGAAGTATCTAATATTATTACAGAAGTGGGTGTCTGCTATAGTGTTATATCCCTAGGCATTAATTAACGACAGATCCGGGTAATTATGTGATAATAATAATAATAAAAAGGATGTTAATATAGCAGCCGCTATAGCTTGGGGCCTGTCCAAATCCTTAATTTTTTTAGTAGTAGACAAAGTTAATATAAATATCCTTAACCTAGGGCCTTCCCTCTTAATCTGCTGTAACGGGACTAGCCTAGTTACAGTAGGAATGTCTCGGTAAAACACTTGACAGATAACTGTATAAAACTATTTGTAACTATTTATAACTGTCTACAACTGTCTGCAACTGTCTGCAACTATCCGCAATTGTCTGCCGTAATCTACCGTTTTCTACCAAGTTCTACTAACTTAATTAAATTCCACCAAATTCCACCAACGTAATAGAATTTGGTTAAAACTTATTAAAATCCACGTGGGCTTGTGCCCACGCGTCTACTACTAAGACCCTAAATATTTAGTTATAAGTTTCCTATATTTCTTTCTCTTCTTTACGCAACGTCTTGTACTCTGTAAGAGCTATATACCCATAGATTTAGATAGAATTTATATTATTCCTTTAAATCTTCCCTAAAGCCTCTTCGCGCCATTATATTACGTTGCGTTAAAACAACTACTATTAAAATAGCAAACGAACCCGAATCCCTTTTAATAACCATGAGTATTATAACCCTAGTTAGGGAACAGTTAACCATAATGCAACAGTCCTTTATAGAAGCCTTAGCTTAGCAGCAGGCTGCACTGGAAGCCCAACACTAGCGATTAATAAAAGCACTCTGTGAAGAACTCTGTAATGTTAAGGCACCTATATTATAGACCCCAACAACAATACCCATAAACAAGATTAACATAACGGTATCTAAACCTGGCCTATTAAATAAGAAAACAGAACTAGTAACGGTAGCTTAACCCATATATATAATAAACTAAATACCTATTACAAAATCTAAAAGGCTCCCTAATCCTCTAATATTTAATAGAAACCAAAATAACCTACGTCCCTTTATAACCAAGCTCCATCTTAAACTCTTAATAAACTATAACTAATACCCCACTAAAGCTAGTAAAATTAGCTATAGAATATCTTATTTAAGCAAGGACGCTGCACAAACTATAGATCTATTCTTCTATAATAGCACCTTTGTTAATTTTAAAATCTTTATCTCCCTACTAAAACAAACATATAATAACACCAGCCGCGAATATACAGCTGTCACTAAACTTAAAAACCTATAATAATAGAACTGAGAATTTACCAGCTTCTTTTTAGAATTTTTAGGCCTTATTAGCGAACTAGATTGGAATAAAGCCGCTAAAGTTGCTGCTCTTTAATAAGCTATTTTGGATAAGATTAAAGCCTAGTTAGTAGGTAGAAAACTGCCAAAAGACCTACCTAAATTCGCTATAATGTATTAATAAATTAATAAGGACCTTTAATATAACAAATAGACTTGTTCTCTAAAGCTGACCACGCCTTATGTTTAAAACTCTACGAAACCAACATATACCCCAAAACGCGATCCCTCTCCAAATCTAAAAAGTCCTATATATAACCCTATGGACCTCAATACCACTTAATCTTATACACCCTTGGGAACCAACGAACGAAAAACTCAAGCCACAAACAGAGAATGCTTTAGATGTGGTAAAAAAGGACATATTTAAAGGAATTGCCGAACTTACCCTTTTAAAAAGGTCCGCCGTAGTTCCTCCCAGACATTAAATCGCACTCGTTCTTTAAGCTGTACTTATTCCTTAACTTATACTCATTCTATAAATCATATCTAGTCGTCATAAAGCATCTTATTTTTAGTTAACTTGGAAAACGAATTATCCTAGGGCCAAGTTATGCCTTAGGATAAGAAGTGGAAGAGTATAAGTGTCTAGGCTCTTCTAGCGCTAATACACAACATAACTCCCTTAATATACTTAGCAAAATTTAAATACTTAGAAAATGGAAGAAGGTACAAATACTAATAGACAGCGGAGCTACTAGTATAGGCTTTATTAACATAAACTACATAAAAACTTAACACCTAAATTTAAAGAAACTTAATAAGCCCTAAGGCTTATAAGGCTTTAATAGTAAGCCCTTAATATATAGTAAATTAACGCACTACGCTCTTGTAAAAATGCGGATAGGTAAACACCTTAAATACATTTCCTTATTTATAATACCCCTAAAGTATTATAAGGTAATACTTAGACACAAATGGCTAAAACAATATAACCCTTTAATTAGCTAGGTTAAAGAAATACTAAAGTCCCGCACAACCTACTGCTGAAGTTATTGCTTAAAACACCACCTGCCCTACAAACATACACAAGATTATTTAAATTTAATACAATATAAACCAAATCACCATTCAACACATCGCCCAAAAGTTAAAAGTCACAAACACGCTCAGAACACGTCATTTTTACGCGTCTACACGTCCGAATACACCTTCAAAGCTGCGTACTACCCGCAATGAGCCCGCAGGGGTCTGCTGCGAGGTCGCAGGCATCGCAGGGTGCAGCAGCACGCGAGGCACCAGCACCGCAGCCTGTACCCACAGAGCCACCGCAACAAAAGGTGGCGAAGCTAATTCAAAAACTAGATAACCTACTCCTTCTAAATGGCAAAGAACTCGAGCTTTAGGAGGAGCTTAAGGCAGAGGCTGGCAAGCTCTGCTTGCCTCCACGAGTTACGGCCGATAACGATCACATTTAAAAGCTTACGGAAGCCGTTGCGGACTTAATTAAAAAATAAAACCAGCCAGTAAAGCCTTTGGCGCCAACAACCTATGCTGTAGCTTTATAGGCAGGCCTCCCTCCCTGGATAGGCCTATAGCTGGTCCGCGAAGTCCCTATATATCTAACCCGCGAACTCGTTATATGAAACCTAGGCGCGTCCCTATAGGACCATGACCGCCTAATTAGCTAGATTGTAGAAGAGATTAATAAGAGTAGGAGCCTAGAGATTATAGGTAAGGTATTAGCAAGAAGGAAGCTGCTAAGTGGAGACATTATAATAATAGCGGATACTGCCTAGATAAAGGAATAACTAGAGCGGGATAACAGATAGCTCTTTACTATTAGTTTAACGGCAGAAATAAACCATAGGAAGTTCCCTGTTATAGTCCATAGGATAAGAATTATATTAGTAGACTGTAGTAAATAGGATAAAGCAATCTGCCAGATACTAGGGCAGAACAGACATTTTAGCAATAAAATTGAAATTCTCTATATATAGTGGCCGAAGAAGCCCTTGTGGCTAGGGAAAACAACTATATACCTTATTATTGACGTAGCGACCCCTGAATAAGTGAATACGCTTATAGATAAAGGGCTCCTTTTTTAGAGTGAGCTAAAGAATTGCGAACTTTATTATAGGGACTGCTGGGTTACTTAGTGCTATAACTGTTAAAAGTATGGCTATATAGCCCGATTCTGCAGCAGCCAAAAGAAATGTGGACTTTGCGCGGCGCTAGGACACGATGATAAATCCTATGGCTTCCGTAATAACCCTATAAAACACTAATACGTGAACTGTAACCTAAGCCACCTAGCTTAGTTAAGTAGATGTAAAGTATGGAGCGAGTAGGTAGATAGGGCCCGCCTAGCATATGCAATAAGACCAAAACGGTACGTAAGCTCTGCGAGTAGTATATCCTCCTACCCGCCACTTAACCGCGCCGGCGGTACCCCTAGTAGTATACTTAGAAGCACTATATAGAGCAGCGCCCCAATAAGCTCCTATGGGTTGGTTTTAATCCCAAGCACGTAGGGACCAGAGGAGCAGTTACGTATAGAAGGAATCTAGGTAGGGCAGGTTAGGCCTACTAGTATAGTTACTAGGAAGCGCGGCCGCAGCGTCTTTGTAAGGGGTTTGAGAAATCTAATAGGCAGACCGCCGAATAGGCCGCGGGCCGCCCAGAATAATTAGGATATTATAGCATACCTTATATAGAATAACAAAGAACTATAAATATACTCTAAGTTATATAGTATAACGTGCAGAAAAGCAAAGATAAGGTAATAATGCCATTTATTGCGGAAGTAACGCGGTAGGGGTATGAAATTCTAGTAATATAAGAACCGTGGTAGAACTAATAAGTAAACGTAATACACTGCTTAAGTAGCTGTGGTTACTGGCTAGCCTACCTAAGGTGCTTTAGAAGCCGCGCGTGCTTTTTAGTAAGTAGGCGAATCCTAATATTAAAGTAGTTGGTCTAGTACCCTTGCCTGGATATAGCCTCCCTTATACTACAAACTGGAAACTATGTAGTGCACATCTATAATATCTACTCGGCCGGCCTGGGAGGACTTAGAATAGTAAATTAGGAGTTGCCTATCTACTACCTTCTATAGCTACTTAATAAGCTAGGAGAGTATATAGTTATAGGAGACTTTAACCTGCACTACCCTATTTGGGGTGGACCGCAGTGCCTTAAGTAATATAATATAGCGGATGACTTTATCCGCGTTACCTGTGAAGCACACCTATAGTTTTTTACCCTACTAGGGGTAGAAATATGGGAGGCTAGAGGGGCCGTAAGTACGATTAACCTAGTATTTAGATTAGCAAATATAGCACGGCACCTTATAAGCTGCAAAAAAGACAACCGGCTTAAAAGTGGCTTAGACCACTATCTAATTATAACACTTCTTGCCCTAGAGTCGCCTCCGCAAAGCCAGCAGCAACGGCAGCAGCGCCGTAACTGGAAAAAGATAGGTTGAGATGGGGTTATAGCAGGCGCAAAGTACCTTCCGTAACTAGGCGCCCTTACCACGGCTAAGGAAATTAAAGACTATATAACTAACCTTTTAGAGTTCCTAGAGGGCCTAGTTAAGAGAATAGTACTAGCAGCTAAGGATATAGTAGGCTACTTCTGCCCCTAGTGGACGTAGGACGTAGAGGAGGAGGTATAGGCAGCTAGGGTAGTAAGGTGGTAGGGGGTCTTAACAGAAGAGCTATAGATAATTAACCTACGCAAGAAGAATGTAATCCAGAGAGTAAAAACAGCGTAGTTTTAATAAAGTATCTATAAGGCCGCGACTAAGCCAAATGGCATCTGGAAGCTAGTCTATTAGGTAAGAGAGCGCAGCTACCTATTACCTAAACTGCCTATAATCCCGTCGCTACGGAAAGTAAGAAATAAAGAAATAATTTAGGTAGTAGATACAATGTAAGGGAAGGCTAACTTATTCTAGGAAAGGGGTTTCCCCTAAGAACCTGAAGCTGATATAAGCGATATAGAGGGGTACCAGTACCCCCTGCCCGCAGAATAGCTCCTGTATATTAATAAGGATAATATATAGAGGGTAATAAGAGACCGCCTCCTATATAGCGCCCCTAGGGCTAATGGTATCCTAAACGCCTTCCTTAAGACGTTAGGACAGCCGTTTGCTAAAGTAATGGCGGCCCTAATAAAGGCCTATTGGGAGAAGGCGTATTGGCCAAAAAAATTCCGCTAAGCCTATATGGTCGCTATTAGGAAGTAAGGAAAAGATAACTACTTATTACCAAACGCCTGGAGACCTATAGCCCTACTAAGTATAGTAGGTAAAGTTATAGAAGCAGTTACAGTAGAATAGATATGTTGTATAGCGGAAGAGTATAATATGCTACTAGCCTACTAGATGGGAGCCTAGGAGAAGCAATTAATAGAGACAGCCCTAGACCTCTTAGTTAACTAAGTATAGACAGTTTAGTAGATAAAAGGTAATATAGTATTACTACTCTCCCTTAATATTACTGAAGCCTTTAATAGGGTAGTACAAAAGCGCCTATAGCATGTACTATGGGTAAAGGGGATCCTAGAGGAGCTAGCTGCCTAGGTAGAAACCTTTATAACGGATAGATCTATAACGCTAGTACTTTTAGATTAGGAAATAGAGGAGTTCCTAATATCCGCAGGCATTTTATAAGGGTCTCCCCTCTTACCTATCCTGTTCCTCTTCTATACAGTAGAGCTACTAGACCTCTATAATAACCCGTAGGAGAGACTAAGCACTAGTGTATTTATAAATAACACTAACTTACTTGCATACGGTCCGTTTATGGAGGAAAACTGCTAGATCCTAATGCGTGGCTATAACCGCTGCCTTAACTGGGCGCGCTGCTACGGCGCTAGCTTCGCCCTAGAGAAGTATAAGCTTATATATCTATTCCGGAACCTAAAGCAGTTTAATATACAGGCCCCTCTCTCCCTATTAGGGGTAGAGACTAAGCCTAAGGCCTTAATGCGTATTTTAGGTGTCTGGCTTAACCTACAGCTAAACTGGGGGGTATATATAAAGGAGATACAAAAGAAGATAAAAACGTATATAAACGCCCTACTGCGGACAATAGCCTTAACATAGGGAGCTACCTTTGTATGGGTAAGGCAGATCTATAACGCCGTAATCCAGCCTACTATTGCCTACGGAGTAGCAATCTGGCATACGCCTACCCTAATTAAAGGTCCTAAAAGCACTAAACCTATAGGCCTAGCTGTAAAGCTAGCTAAGATTTAAAATAAGTGCCTAAGAGTAATAGTAGGGGTATATAAGGCAACTCCTACCTTAGTTCTTAAAACTGAAACCTCTATACCCCCGCTAGATCTCTACCTAAATGAAAGACTTGTAAACTTTAGGTTTAGGCATAAAGAAAAGTTAGTTATAGAGGCTTGTATATAGATATAGGGGAAACTAGCCTAAAGATAAAGATAAAGATGGGGTTAAAACTAAAATAGAAATATATATATAGAGGGAGAGAAATGGACCCAGTGGGCAGAGGAGTGGAGGTAGCAAAAATAAAGGACAGAGATGCCGCTTCTAGTAAGCTAGAAGAGAAGATAGAGAGCTAATTAGCTAAAATGGGGACTTATAGGGGTAGGGCCACCGTTAGAAGAACCGCTAAAGATATATAAGGAGCTTAAGAAAGTAGAAAGCTCAGTTTTAACGTAGATATGGATGGGACGGATAGGGCTAGCGGCCTTCCTAAATAAGGCTAGGGTACCAGACTTTCCCTCCCCTATATACTAGTGCAGCCAAGCCGAAGAGATGGCGTTATATATTATAGCCTACTGCCCCCAGTTCGCAGAGCAGAGGTAAGGGCTAGCGGTAGGCCGCCTAGAGGTTAAAAAACTAGCTAGTACGGCCAAGGGAGCGAAATGGCTCGTAAGATGGTTCCTATAACTGTGGGTCCTACTATAGTTCCACTATGCGGAGGAGCTCCTGCGAGAGGAGGAAGAGAAAGAAAGGGGAGTAAGTAGGCTAGCTAGGTAAGAGGCTTGCCGAATAGAAGGAGTAGGCGTCTGTAGACGCCTTTTCGATACTTATAGGCTGCGAAG
>Ga0307507_10002776_pt1 | contig 35712 bp, 6 predicted proteins | sample 7_EM_MG_FD_207223 | JGI IMG/M metagenome (GOLD analysis project Ga0307507, IMG submission 207223) | Populus trichocarpa ectomycorrhiza microbial communities from riparian zone in the Pacific Northwest, United States - 7_EM | ecosystem: Host-associated > Plants > Roots > Unclassified | place...
TACCTTATTTTATAACCTTCTTAGGAACCACTGCTGCCGTAACAAGCCTATAGACGCGCTAGTATCGCAAACTTAACTCTACTACTGTAGAGTTATTAAGGGGCGCCTAGTACTCGCCCCTTTGCCTTTTATTACTATTTCCTTTACAACCCGGAACTGGTCTAGTATATTTTAGCTAATAAGCCACTGGGTAACCGCCTTAAGACCTTTTTATATTAAGAGTAGTGTATTATAGTTCTCTATGCTAGCTACTAAGAGCATTGCTTCTTAGTTGGTGTATAGGGGGTATAGCAGTATTACGTGTTTTAGTGTCTGTTTTGGCTAGCTATATTCGCATCTTAGGCTACCTACTAGAACACCTACCTAGTAGAGCCAATCTTTTAGTCCTATTATTCCTGTTCTTAAGAGTGTTGCTATTGTGTTTTCCGCCTTTGTTAGGCCTTTTTGGAGCCCTTAGGTGTTTACCCCCTATAGCATTAACTATACTATGGCTTGGGTTCCTCTTGTCTAAGACAGCCTCTGTACTTTTAACTCCTATATACCTCTCCAGTATTGGTCTAACTAGTGTTATATTACGGTAGATGGTTTTCCAGTGCTCTTTTATACTCTACTTTGGCTCCTTTCTCTTTCTTACTGTTGTCTTTACTAATCTCTTACACGCCTCCCTTTCTCCTCTATGTGGGCCTGGGCCCTAATATGGCACTATTCTTCTTCTGCTTTTTTTTACCTGTTTCTCTAATATATCTTCCCTACTTTGGGGTTGTTGGTTTGTTCTCCTATGGGGCACCCTAAGGTTACTCTATAGTTTGTTTAGGCGTGTCTTAATATACTTTATAATATTAGAGTTGCGCTTCCTTTACAACCTTTATATTACAGCGGCTTTAATATATAATTATAAGGGGGGATATTAGCTTCCTTTTTAAGCAGTGCTGTGGCCGTTCGCTTATACCCGCCTATTATGCTCCAGAGATAAGCTGTTTAGACCTTTTAGAGTGGTTTAAGGAGTGATTTGGGGGGGCCTTTCTTAAATTCTCCTATAGCCTAAATACTGGATCTATATGTTATGGTTAGCCGGATAACTGCTATATATAGTAGGCGTGACCTCTAGAAGTATGGACCCTATATAGAATTAACAATCCTGGATATTATAATATACTGTGCTTGGCCCTTATAGGCCGCTTGTAACATATGTGCGCTCTACTAGAGCTTGCTGTCTACCTATACTCCTAATACCCTTAGGCCTTGAACTAGTTGACCCCTAAAGCCTTAAATGTGAATTATATACTAAAGATCTGCAGATTGGTTGCGTTTTCTTATAAAGTGGATTAGCTGGTATTTCTCTAGTAAGAATTGGACTCTGTATTATCTTGCCCATTCTATATAGGTGTTATAGGCTTTCTTTAGTGTTCTATAATTCTCTGCGGCTGTTGGGCCGTATATAATTAGGTTTGTGTTGTTAATAAAGCCTATCCCCTAGGTCGCCCCTTTTTTGAAGGAGTTAAGTAGGTTGCTTACAAAGAAAAGGAAGAGTATGGGCGAGAGGGGCAATCCTTATAGTATTTCTGTTATAACTATAATAGGGGGGCTCTGGTATCCGCTAAAGACTAGTAATATTTCTTTCTGGCCTATAAACCCTTAAATAAACTGTATAATCTATTCTGGAAAGCCCTTTGCCCTAAGGATGTATAGGAGGCGCTTATAGAGTATATTATTATAGGCACCACTGATATCTAAGCTAAGCATTAATACTATAAAGACCCTTTGTATTGCCTATGTAGACTTAATGGTGGTAGCGAGTAGCGTAAGTGCTGATAGTGTTAAGCGGTTCTTTCTTGCCCCCATTTAACTTTGTGGTAATAAGGCGTGTTCCTCGGCCATATCTGCTATATGGTCTGCTATTACCCTTTCTAAGATTTTGCTAAGGGTGTTTTTTAAGGTAATAGGGCGGTAGCTTTCTGGGATTAAGTAATCTACTTTACCTTCTTTTTATAGGATAATTGTCATTATAGATCTTCCAAGTTATGGGTAGTAGCCTATAGTAAAGCATGCTTTAGCTATATCTGCAAGCTAAGGTGCTATAAGTGGTCTATAGGTTTTTAGGGCCTTATTTAGAATTCTATCTAGTCCTAGTGCTATATTATTTAAAAGGCGGCTAATCGTTCTAGCCATTTCCTCTGTTATTATGTCGCTGTTAACCTATAGGTAAGTTACCGGTATTTTACCTATAATATTACTGAGGTCTGCTAGAGCTGGTTAAGGGAAGAACCTTTTTATAAGGATCTTTGCCTTCTTATTATTGTTATTAGTGACCTATATTTCCCCTACTCTTTATAGGGGTGGTAGGTGTGGGTCTTCTGCTAGGCGCCCTACCTTTTTTTTTAACTATTTCACTATGGCCCAAAGGCCCTTGTTATAGGGGAGGCTTAGGTTAGAAGTATGCTTATTTATAAGCCATCTCCAGTTATTCCTTACTTCTTTTTTTAGGGTATTCTTTAACTGGCTTCTTGTGTCTTTATATCGTCTCTTATCTTTAGGGTTATAGCTACTTATATATTTCCTTCTTGCTTATTATTAGCTAGTAATAAGAACCGCGCATTATACAGACCACGCATATCGCGTGTAGGGGCCTGGTTTTGAGACTAGGCAGTGCTCTTTTAGCCTATTTTTAATTGCTGCCTGGATCCTTTCTAGTCTTTAGTTAATTTCCTTAGGGGTAGCTAATGAGCCTTGCTTATTTGGTATTAGGTAGATTTCTTCTAGGTCTTAAAGTTATTGTTTAACTATACTAAGGAAACTATCTATCTTAAGCTTCCTTATTGCGTATCTTTTACTGTTTGGTTGCGCCTTAATATCTAGATCTAGTTGTATCTAGATAGGGATATAGTCTAAGGCGAGTACCTATTCTTCTTTAGGGTTACACCTTTTAAGTCTTTAGTATAGGCCTTCGTCTATAAATGTAAGGTTAATTGTACTTCTAGCGGTGCCTTATTACCATATAATTGCTCCTGGGGGGGTGGCCAGCTTAAGGCCCCAGATATTTATGGCTCTTAGTAGGCACTCTGCCTGTTATTTAGCAGCAATATAGATACCTCCCTACTACGGGTAATAGAGGTTTATGTCTCCTAATAGAATAAACTCTGTGCCTTCGGTTTCTAGTAAGCTTATTATTAATATAATATTCTCTGTTTATGGGACGCCTTCAACCCTAGGGTTATATATATTGATAATTTATACCGGTCCCCTATATATCTGGATTGTTATAACTATAATATCTGGGTTAATTGCCTGCCATGACTATAAGGACAGGCTGATAGCCTTACTAATTATAAAACACACGCGTATGGCTGCTTTTGGTTCATACAGGAGCTAGAATCCTTGGGGGCAGTATGTTGATTATATATAGGTATTATAATACGGCTCTTGTATAGTAAGGATATGGTATTTCTCTAGGTCTAGACTGTCTAGTAGGGGCCTTGCGAGACGGTGGTTTGTATTGCCGCAGTTATACTATATAATGGATAGGTGGCGGACCCCCGGTAAGGGTCCTTTGTCTTTCCTTCATTCCTCACTTCTTCTATTTCCGCTTTCTCTGGGATATTCAGAACTTCTATCTCTTATATCTACACCCTAGTCGCTACTTATTTTGTATAGAGCTTTCTATTCCCGTATCTTGTGTTCCTACTAGCGCTTCTATATCTGAATCTGTTATTGTCTCCGGTTCTTCCCCTAATCTTACTGGTTAGCTGTGTGCCATTTATGGCAGGCAGTTATATATTAGCTAGTAATATAGTAGAGTTCAATATACCTGCTTATCTAGGCCTCTACCCCTGTTTTCTAGTGCTTTAGTCCCAATCTATAAGCAGTTAGCTGCTACCACTAATTGCGGGGAGTTTTACCAGTTCTTTTAGATATCTTATAATAGTATTACCCAAGTGCCAGTCTACCCCCTAGTAGTCTGTATAAGAGTTTCCTCCTAGAGTTGGTACGCTTTTGTACGGCTTAGGAGCCTTTTATAGCCTCTAGTTTCACGCCTTTCTTTATTATTTCCGCCAGTATGGGCATAAGCTGCCATTTCCAGGGGTCGCAACTCCCATCTTCGCGCCTACTAACGTAATCCTATAGGGGCGTCGTAGCTGCATCCTATAATATAGTTGGGTATACCTTCTACGGATAAGGCCAAGCCACTGCCTCTCCCGCCTAAGTAACTCCTATTTGCTTCTTAAGTATATCTCACCGGCAAGCCGCCCTAAAGGCGAACGGTTCCATTTATTAACATACTAACACGCGCATCCGTTCTCTTAAGCCACGTAGTAGTCTCTCTGGCTAGGGTATAATCCTACCTACCTACTAGGTACACCAAAGGTTAGAGCCTAGTTAAGGGGTAAGGTTCTTAGAGCCAGCAGTGGCTACTATATACTACGCCCCGCGGGAAGCTAGTAGCAATATAGGGGCGTAACATCCTATATACTACTAGTTCCCGTTTCGCGTTACCTATAAGAGTCTCCTTATAACAGGCCGACCGTGTCTTATAGGAGAGGGGCTATAGAGATACTAGGTCCCGTACTAGATAACCTACTCCCCCCTCTCCTACTAACTAAGCTTATGTCCCCTAATTTTATAAGCTGGCCTATATCTCTAACTGTTAAGACCTTGTCCAACTAGCCTGTGTTTCCCCTATAGCCTCCCCCATATATATGCATTAGGTTGTGTGCACCACACCTATTAAGACCCTCCTGTAAGTCGCCTTATGCATATACGCATCAGGTTGCGTGTACCACGCCTATTAAGACCCTCCTGTAAGTCACCTATAAGTCGACTATAGGTCAACTATAAGTCAACTAAGTCATACGCCATAGGGCCATTAAAGCTGGCCTATATTTCTGCTGCCTAGAGCTTTACCTGTGTTTCTACCTCGTTAAGCCGTCTAGTCGCCGTCGCGTTGCCAATGCATCGCTGTTGTGTTGCTGTTGTCTAGGTCGCGTGTACCACGCCTATTAAGACCCTCTTTTAAGTCACCTAGGTATACTAAATACCAGATAGGCCCTTATAGAGGGGCCTTAATAAGTTTTTTAGGCAGGGCCTTAACAAATTCTTTATAGTGGCCTTAGGGCCTTAATAAGTTTCGTACAAAGTATCTATAACGCGTTAACCTTAACAAGTTCTTATAAAAAGATGTTCCCTACACCCTTACTATATCCTCTCGGTCTTAGAGCTAGTGCAAGCCTAAGGGTATCCTATTGTATACCTAGAGCGCGTCTACGTTAACTAGCTAAATAAGGCCAGTTTTGGGCCTAGCTGCGAGCCAGGTAGTTATACGTCAGGCGGTTTTCGTATCCCAGTTTCCCTTAATGGCCCCCCTAGATAGTATGGCAGGACCCCTAAGTAGGGGCAGTAGGACTCCTGATGTTGTTAAGGGCGATATACACGTCGCAGGCTCAACACCACAGAGTCACAACACCAGCGCGCGCAGCGCGCTGCGACGGCTCTCCTCCATCGCCTCTGCACTTAGCCATCATAAGGAATGATTTCCCGATGATGTTTCCACCCGCGGCAACGTGGACGCGTGCAGTAGGGCTTTGCGGGCAGAAACCAGAATATATAATCTTTACTGTTATAATGGCCGATATTAAAAAGGCCTTAGTACTAAAGAAGTATACTAACCCGCCCATAAGGTACTAGTAGAGTACTATAATTATCTAGATATATTCTTATAAAAGGAAGCTAATAAGCTACTAAAACGCCGTCTATATAATTATAAGATTGTAATTAAAGAAGAAAAATATCTTAGATTTAGACCCCTATATAGGATATTCTAAAATAAACTCTAGGTACTATAGAAGTACTTAAACAAACATCTAGATAAAGGATTTATTAGAGTAAGTTCTTTACCTATAGCTATACTAGTAATCTTTATTAAGAAATCTAGTAGCAGTCTATACTTCTGCGTGAACTACTAAACTCTTAATGCTGTTACTATTAAGAACTAATACCTAATCCCATTAATCTAAGAGATACTAAACTAATTAAGTAAAGCTTGCTTCTATATAAAGCTTAATATTATCTACGTATTTAACCACCTCTATATCGCAAAAGGGGATAAATAGCTTACTGCCTTTCGTACTTAATATAGATTATTTAAGTACTTAGTAATACTATTTGGCCTCGTAAACGCCCTAAGTTTATTTTAATACTTTATAAATAATACCCTACGCCTATACCTAGACGTCTTTTATACTGCTTATATTAATAACATCTTAATATATAGCAATAATCTAGCTAAATACCAAAAATATATTAAACTGGTCCTATAAGCTTTGCGCGGAGCCAGCCTATAATTAATTATAGATAAATGCAAGTTCTATAAAACAGAAGTTCTATATCTTGGACTTATTATTTCTATAAATGGCGTATAAATAGACCCTAAAAAAGTTAAGGTAATTATAAACTAGTAAGAACCTAAGAATATTAAGGATATAAGGGTCTTTATAGGATTTGCCAACTTTTATTAATAGTTTATTAATAACTTCTCCGCCCTAGTTTTACCCCTTATAGCTTTAACCCAAAAAGATAAAGCCTTTATCCTTAATAAAGAATATAAGAAAGCTTTTACTTACCTAAAAGTTATATTTACTACTATACCTATACTCTAACACTTTAATCTAAACCAAATAAGTGTTATAGAAGCTGACTTATCCGACTACGTTACTAAAGGTATTCTGTCTTAATATAATAAGAAAAGAGTATTACACTCTATAGTATACTTTTTAAAATAACTAAGTCTAGCTAAATATAATTACGAAATCTATAATATGGAACTATTAGCTATTATTAAATATTTTAAATAATAGCGACCTAAACTGAAAGGCTCCGGATTTCTAATTAAGGTTCTTAACAACTATAAGAATCTATAATACTTTATAACTATAAAATAGCTAAGCCACCGTTAGGCCTGCTAGTTAGAATATCTATCCCGCTTCTAATTCTCTATTATATACTAGGCGTTTAAGGCTAAAAGCCTAATACCTTAACCTAATATTTATAAGATATACCAGTATAAAAAGAAATGCGTACCTACTATAATTAAACCCTACTTCGCCCTAAGCTATTTAACCCTCCTATTAAAGACGTTACGATATATATCCTTAAAATAACTAATTAATTAATTAATTAAATAATAGTTAATAAATACCTAAATAACGAGTTTATCCAAGAGACGCTTAAGCTAATTTAAGATAGCGTTAGACGTTTTAAAAGTATTTCTTTAAGTAAATATAAAGCCTATAGAGACCGCTTATACTACTAGAACCGCCTAGTAGTACCTAACTATAACAAACTTAAGCTTAAGCTTCTCAAATATATATATAATCTACTAGTAGCCAGCTACCTAGGCTAAGAAAAAACCCTAGAACTACTCTAATAAGAATACTACTGGCCAAATATATATAATATAATACAAAAGTATGCCTCTAGCTGCCATATCTGCTAATAAGCTAAAGCTTTATATAAGATGTATAACAGCTTCCTAAAGCTACTACTCGTTCCGGATTAAAGATAGAAGGACATCTTAATTAACTTTATTATTAATCTCCCCATAAGTAAAGGCTATATAAATATTATAGTAGTTATAGACTAACTATTAAAGATAAGACACTTAATCGCCTGCCTTAATATATTAATACCTACTATTGCCTAACTGTTCCTAAATTACGTATAGAAACTCCACAGACTGTAACAAAGCCTTGTGGAAAATGCCATGGTAGACTCGCTAATAGGCTAGGTGTATAGGTAAACAGGAAGTCAATAATATAACAAATACAAATAACAATTGGTAGAGTGGTTGCCCAATAGATTAACTCTAATTATATTCTAAGATTTACTATAAGGAAAGGAACTATCTAGGTAGGAACTGTGGTCCTTTAAATACACATCTATACTCCTAAGAAAGTCGTTGCTCTATATACTCTGTCTGCTCTATATACTCTATAACAGATTTTATAGATTATATAACGTAACCTTAGTTACTATTCCTCGTTATATAGCTCCACTAGTTCTATCCTAAACTATACTATTATTAACTAATTAGCTTCTTCTAACTCTTCCCTAAGTAGTTATAATATTACACTTAAAGCGTCCATAATACTATCTCCCTCCTCTTTATCTTTGTCCTTAAAGATTCCTAATATCTCTAAGTTGTCCACTAGAGGTATAATATCTATTTAATTAATTTGGTTAATATCTTTACTTATTATACCTAAAGCGTCTTCTTCTTCTTTTATAGCTTATTAGTCTTATACTATTACTACAATACTATCTTTTAGTAAGATAATACTGTCTCCGTGTTTTTATTATGCGAAAGAGGGGTTAGTTTATATTACGTTAGCGAGTCCCTTATCTTAGCAACCCTCTTCCTATTTTAAGTGCACTAAAGTAAATATTTAATTATCCTGCGATATTTGCTTAGTTTCTAACGCTATATATACGCGTCCTATTACTCTTAATAGTATTTAAGTACCCTTATTAATTGCCGCTAGGGTCCTAGGTTTAACCTACCGCTATAAAACTTAATAATAAGCTTTTAGTAGCGCTAGCTAAACTTTATTATTCTTATAATGCTAAGTAAGAGGCTACCGCTACTTAATAATGGGTTCTTAACTCTTATCTTACTACTTCCGCTTAGTTAATCCGTCTTAAAAAGGTTCGGAAGAAGGTATATTCTAAGAAGTAAAAACTTATAAAATAAGGCCTTTAGAAACTTAGTAATAAAAAAATGGATTCTCTTCTAATAGAGAGGGAAATAACTCTAAATACCTTGGTAGGTGCTCCTCTTAGGTCCTCTTTAGGTAACTTATTTTTTAGCAATCCTTCTTTATTAATACTGCTTGACCCCTTCTCTTCTAATATTCCTATACCTTTCTTATAGCGTTTTTTAAGTTATCTAATAGTTTCTAAGTAGTCTCCTTATAGCCTATCTACTTAACTTTATACCATATTTTATTAATAATATCCTTATAACTAATAATCTTTAAAACTTCCTATTTGTCCTTTTCTTAACCTCTATATATATCTACCTTATAGACTAGTAGCTTAATATTTCTATATACTGGTTCTAGCATTATAATATGCTATATGGGGTGGATCTTTATTTTCTCTAGTAAGTTAAGTCTATACGTAACTTCTAAGATCTTTACTATAATTATAAATAGTCCTAGTCTAACGTGGTCTAACTTCTTACTTAGTTATTAACTCTTAAAATTTTTATATAGTAGCTACACTTTATCTCCCTCCTTAAGATCTGGTCCCTTAGATCTCCTAGCATTATAGTATCTTTTTATCCTTACTTATACTAATTTTGCTATTTCTTTAAGGTAATTATAAAGATTTATTAGATTCTCTATTCTTTCTTTAGCTATACTACTTATTTTCTTTACTTATTATAGTAACAATAATATTCTTAGTTTGTATCCATAATTTGCCTTAAAAGGTAACATACCCATCCCTTTTTATGGCGTTATATTATATATAAACTATATAACTAGTAATAACAATACCTAATTATTCTGTGCGTAATTAACATAATACCTTAAATACTATTCTACTGTTTAGTTTAGTCTCTTTATTTAACCGTCTATTTGGGGGTAATATACTATTAATATCGCTGCTTAAACCCCTTATTTTGCTAAAAATACTTCCTAGAATACTGCTATAAATCTTAAATCTCTATCCAATATAATCTTTATTAGTGCTCTATACCTTATAAATACTTCTTTAATATAGATTCTAGCTATATCCTCTACTAAGATTTCTTCTATATACGCTATAAAGTAGCCCTACTTAGTTAACTTATCCACTATTACTAAGATTGTATTATAATCTTGTCTAGTAATAAGATCTTTTACCTATAGCAATTTTATAATAAAGTCCTATAATATAACCTCCTATAGTCTTTCTAGTATCTTAATAGGTTATAGCCTCCCATATAGCTTATACTTCATTAATTTATTTCTTTAATAATCTAGATATTTCTTTATAACTTATCTCGCCAGTCCCTAAATTCCTTAAATAACATACTCCTCTTAAAGTCTTAACACTAGGCCTATAACTCCGTTATATCCTTAAGTTATTTCTTTATAAAAGTCTTCCACAAACTTCTTTGCAATTCCTTATGGTATATATATAGCTTCTTAGTACTTGTACTGTTCTAACTCTAAATCCTTATCCTATACTTCTTAGATTCTTCGCGACTAACGTAATCCACCCCCAAGCTGGCCACCTCAAAACTCACCAAATTTACACTTTAATATCTCAACAACCACTTAATAATAAATTCTAATAATTTAGATTTGGACTTTTATATACACCCTACAGCCTTTATTAAAGTTGCATAGGAATTAATTAAGTGGTTTTTAAGATATTATAATTTATTATAATTTAGGAGGCAAAATAAAGCTAAATTACTATATCTTAAAAACCACTAAGTGGTTGTTGAGATATTAAAGTATGAAATTTCTAATTTTTGGCGAGTTTTGAGGTGGCCAGCTTGGGGGTATGGCCAGCTTGGGGGTGGATTACGTTATATACTCTTTAGTATCTTATAGGCCTAGCTTCCTTCTCTAGTTACTATAATTTTAGAATAATTATATCTAATTAATCTATCTTCGTCTTTATATAACATTGCTCCTAATAGCTTTTCCTTATTTTATAATTCTGCCTTTCTACTAAGTGCGTCCGCCCTTATATTTTTAGTACCCTTAGTACACTAAATTTTGAAATAATATTCTATAAGCATTTCTGCCTATTTAACCTATCTTTAGTTTAATTCCTTTATTATTAGGAACCCTATTAGGTTCTTATAGTCTATTTTAACTATAAATGGTTTCTCTATACCTTATAAGAATACTCTCTACTCCTTAAGTACTGTAACTATACCTAACAACTCCTTATTATAGATATTATAGTTTAGCTCTAGTGGTGTTATCTTCTAACTATAATATGCTACTAAATACTATCCGTTTAGATGCTTTTATAGTAAGCACACTTCTAGTACAAAGTCTAATACGTCCGTTTTTACAACCGTATCTAACTATAGTTGGTAGATCTTAAGAACTGGGTCTTAGGTAAACAGTTCTTTAAGTTTTTAAAATAGCCTCTTCTATTTATCTCCCTATATCTATATGTCGGAATGTTAGTCATGTGACGTGGTCACGAGACCGCGAAGCGAGGCTAGTTAACCTGACCTTAGAGCAACCCCTTACTTCTAGACAATCAATCATCCAACAATCAACAACGCATACGTATCATACAGTGATATTCGTGCCCGTTAATTAAAGTATATATACCGACACTAATTAGTAGACGTACAGATTAGGAAATACGCAATAGCTAGCGCTTAAGGAGTAGTACTGGAAATAGTTCACCAATCACCTAGTTCTTGTCTGTTTCATTAAAGGAGAAGACTATGACTTCTACTCAAGCTTAAGAGCGTGTATTGGCCTTACAGCTAATACAGCAGATCGCTGAGAGAATAGCAGCCTTGCTAAGAACACTTTACAGGTCCGACGGCTATAGAGAACATACACACAAACCTTAACCTCAACTACACCCTTACCCTCGACCTCACCCTCAACCTCAACCTCAACCCCCGACCTCAACCTCAACCTCAACCTCTGTTTAAGCCTTAACCCTTAAACTCCCAGACCAAGGACACTCTATAGGCCCTAAGGCTGTAGAGAACACCCTAAACCTCAAATCTTAAACCTTAAACCTCCTTACCTTTAAACCTCCACTTAAACCTTATGGATACTCAACCCACAACTACAATAGAGTGGTATGAGAAGATATTAAAACATAGTGATGGAATTACTACTGCTACAGCTTCCAAAGATAAGCTAGGAGACTATATAGCAATAAAGGTCTATATACACACACAGGAGAACTTCACAAACTACACATTATAGACAGTATTTAAGGAGGAATTTGAAGGCTTTACTACTGAAGATTTTAGACGCATGCGAATTAACATAAGAGTAAAGTTACACACTTATCTACTCAAGAGAGGAGTGTATGTGGGAAAGCATAATAGCAGATATTCAATCTTAGAAGCACTATTCAACCTCCTCTAAGAGGAAGAACCTTATGAATGGACAGATAAGGAAATCACAGAAGCTCTTAAGGCAGTCAGCCCTATAATTACAGTGGCGCTACAAGAACGGCTTAACTCGACACAAATAGCTCTAATATCAAATTAAGCTATACCCCCGTTAGTTATAGCCTCTTCAGCTCCTATAACCCCCCCCCCACAGCCTACTACCTTCCTATACGGTGCCGACGCCTGTAAGCTATTAACTACCTCCACTACCTCCAACGCCTGCAATCCAGCCTATAGCTACAGCCACAACACCTAGAACGCAAATACCTACCCCTACAACACCCCAACTAGCTATTGTATCTATACCCTAGTAAACTGCACCAACCGCCACCTAATAGCAAGCTGCACCTACCTCTACCCAAGATTAACTACTTACTCTCCTTACTTAACTCCTACAGACGCAGAATTAGTAATTATCGCCTACGGTAACTACCTCTACCCTTTCTTTAGCAACCACTCCTATCCTACTTAATCCCCCTCCTGCCTAGTATCTTTACCCTAGTACTGCTAATACCGACCCTGCTATACACCTACCTATATACAGTAAAGAGGCAGCCACTATTGCTAAGATCTACACAGACAACCAGAAGTACGATAGAGTAAGTAATAGCTTTAACTTTAAGTTAACTATCTTCTATAATATCTGCAAGAGAGCTAGTCTACCTCCTAAAGGCTATATAACTGCACTCCCAACCATACTAAAGGGACTTGCTTAGGATCACTACTACAATAGCAGCCTTTTAACTAGATTATTTACTGAGGCATATAACCACATGCGTTACTTCTTTAAAGGACCAGAGTACTATCGGAGAAACCTTACTAAATAGAACGCCACCAACTTCTAAGGAATTATTAATGAGAACCCTAATAAGCAAATCTATTAGAGTTTCCAACTACTCCTTAATAAGCTCTTAAAACATCGCCATAGATTACACCCAGAGTTTCGTACAGACCTCTTCCTTATAAATAAGCTAGTTACCGCTTGCTAAGGAGTACCAGCATACCGTATCGCCATTTCCAACCCTTCTAAAGACCTCTCCTAGTTAATTAGCAAGTTGCAATCTTCTGTAGTTATATAGAAGAAGAAACACCCTTTCTAGGCCTTAATAAGACCGTCTTAAGGAACCTACTTTACGGATCGCATATACCGCCGTAATATCCGTAACAACCGTGACCGAACCCACTCCTATAGACAAAACACCGTTAGATCCCCAAAGGCCAAGTGCTACGTTTGCTAAAAGGAGAGCTGCCACTTATGGAAATACATAGAGGAGGAGCGGAACCGTTCTAGAGATAAGTATAAAAGACATTTTAACAATAACAAGGGCCATAACGGTAACTTTAAAGAACGCTTTAGACAATACACTATCTACTATAAAGGAGACGACAACAATGAGTATAATAAGACTTTTAAAGCTCTTATACTAAACATAAACACTAATAAAAACACTAATAATAACAACAGCGAGGAAGAATTAGAAGACCCTAACGGCTGCTACCTTATATTATTCAGGACTCTTACTATAGACAAAGCAACCTCTATAAGCATAGAACTAGCCAACAAGGCTTACGCTTACTTACTTACTACAATCTCTACGGAACCTACTACGGAAACCGACCTGTTTAACTACAACACAACAACCGCCGCTTTACGCTATACTTCTACAGTATTTATAGGAATTATAATTGATACTAGTGCGTTAAAGAAGTCTATAGCTAGTTATGGATAATTCTAGGCACTATAGAATGCGGACTAATCTGTAAGACTTAATACCTCAACTAAAGGATAAGTTAATGTGCAGTTTGGCATTAGAATCGCTACCTCTATTAAAACTGCGGATGTCGTTACCCCTATAGGTAAGATACAGTTTTATGTTGTCTATACGGATACCCCCTTCTTGCTCTGCTTAGCGGATATAGACAGACTCTAAATCTACTATAATAACCTTAGAAATGTTGTCATCACTCACACCAAAAAAGTACTAGTAGTGCAACGGTTTGGCCACCTATTTCTCTTATGGAGCTTATTACTACAGTTATATCTATCTAAATCCTTTAACGCGAACCCCTGCTACTTAACAGATATAGAGCTACGGCGCCTATATCGTTGATTTAGACATCCCTTAGTTAAGAAATTGCAAAAACTACTTTACTATGCTGGCCATGAAATGGATAGAATGGCCATTAAGCAACTAACCAAGTTCTGCTACCACTGTCAGAAGTTTAGTAAATTACTAGGCAGATTCCGCTTCACCCTATAAGATAATGTTAATTTTAACTACAATATCATCGTTAACATTATGTACATCAGCGGATTACCCCTCCTATATGTTATTAATAAAGGAACGCGATTCTAAGCCGGCAGATAGCTATAAGACATTAGCGCCAAACACATATAGGACGTTCTATGGATGTGCTAGATTAATACCTACTTAGGGCCACTAGACCTAATTACCCATAACGCCAAAAAGAACTTTGTTAGTAAGGAATTTAAGCAATATGCCACTATTATAGGAATTAGTATAAAGGGAGTACTAGTTAAAGCATATAACTCTATTAAAATAGTAGAGCGCTACTATAGTCCATTATGCTAAGCCTATTAGATTATTATAACTAAAATCCCTAAAATTGACAAGGAGATGGGACTCTAAATGGCGTTTAAAGCAATTAACGATTTAGCTAGCCCTGGAGGACTAGTTCCTATACTTCTAGTCTTTAGAGCCTACCCCCAAATGGTTAAATCCAATACACCATCCCCTACAGTTATATAACGCGCTGCCGCAATTAAAAAGGCTATGGTAGAGATACAGAAGCTATAAGCTAAATGACAGATTGCCGACGCGCTAAATATACGAAACGGACCTAATGCTAATGCGATTTATGATCTCCCACTAAATTCGCCCGTTTTAGTCTAGAGAGAAGAAAACACTGGCTAAAGCGGCCATTGGGACGGGCCATTTACCTTACTTACCATTAAGGGTAAAACATGTACTGTTAAACTGTTTAGCAGACCTACAGCCTTCTAATCTATAGTTGTAAAACCCTACCTTTAAGCAACTAAATCGCAGGAGCAAATTATTGGACTAGAATCACCACCTAAACCTCTATTTAGGTCAGCCCTTCCTAAGACTGTCTTAGAGAGACCTACTAAAGCTTAGTAACAACCCCCGAAATGAGGCAGAGGACGCCCTTACAAATACCCTCTACTTACGGCTATGGCTGACATTACCATCTACCTACAGGATGACAGTTAATTTAGTACTTAATTTAGCGCCTTTTGACAGAAGGAGCTTACTGGTCTACTTAAAAAGGGAGTTTTTGAGATTATAAGACTTACGGACATACCACAAGGCATATAACTCTTTAATTCGCGATTTGTTAATAAGATCAAGAATAAGGGAACTAATAAGGCTTTTAAGAAATCCCAACTAGTTATACAAGCTTATAACGACTTAAAAAAGAAACTAGTTCTTACCTAATTACTAACCATTTAATAAGTTAGCTAATAACTAATTCTCTATATTGCCGCCATGAAGCTTCTATAGGCATGACTTTATCTCTAAGACATTTTACAGGCCTATATATAATTAACCACCACACTAAATTGAGAATTCTACGTACAACCTCTATATAAGCTAATTAAGCAACTTGGGATTGATAAGGCCTCCGTTTTAAAGGTTATAAAACCACTCTATAGAGTACCGGAAGCTGGTAACTACTAGTTTAAGACATATTACTTATATTACATCCAACAGTTGCATATAGACCAGTCTATATACGACCCCTATCTCCTATAGAGCAACAAACCCTTCGGTATTATAGGCCTATAAATTAATAATACTCTATTCCTAGCAGATGAGACCTTTATAAACATAGAGTAAAATAAGCTATATAAGGCTAAGTTTATGGCTAAAGAACGGGAATAACTTACTATTAATACGCCCATTAAGTTTAATAGTGGAGTTATTTAGCTACTAACTAATAGGAGCATTACGCTTACTTAGAAACGATAATGCATAAACCTTAGTATGATTAGTACTAAGCTTGCCACAAGTATAGGATTAAAAGGAGCCACAAGAACCTTAACTCTAAAGGACTAGTACATTACTTAATACGCTAGAGGTATATATATCGCTTCAGTTTGCTAGCCAGAAGCCTTATTTAATTTATCCTTTACCGCCTAGGTAATTAACCCTAATAAGGAAGACGTAAAACAGTTAAATAAGCGTCTAAACTGGCAAATCAAGAACGCTAATAGAGGCCTTAAGTTTATTAAGTTAGATATCAAAACCCTATAGCTCCTAGTGTTTACAGACGCGTTATTTGCTAATAATAAGAACCTCTCTTCGCAGATTAGCTATATTATTGTACTAGCTAATGCTACAAAGAAGGCCAATATTATCCATTAGAGCTTAGTTAAGTGCAAAAGAGTTACTTGGAGCGTACTAGCTTCTAAACTCTACGGTACGGCCTACGGCTTTAACATCGGCGTTGCGATCAAATCTATAGTAGATAAGATCCTACAAATTAACCTCCTACTTATGCTTTGTACTAATTCCAAGTCCTTATATAACTGTTTAGTACGACTCAGAACCACCTAAGAAAAGCGCCTAATAATTAATATAATGTGCCTCCGGCAAGCCTACAAACGGAGACAGATTACGGAGGTGAAATAGATTAACAGAGAGGCCAACCCTACTGACGCCATAACGAAGGGAAAGCCCTGCGCGGCTTTTTAATGGCTTATTAATATAAACCAAATCGACCTATAAGTTATAGGATGGGTTAAACGAACGAACTTAGATTTAGCTTAGCGTTAGGTAACTAATTGTAATAATGTAGACCCTAAATTCAACCAGCCAATTAGGATTTTCCATCCCTGGGATAGAAAATTGCTATTGGCTTGCTTACCACTAGCGCCTTAGCGGCCCTTGCGATATGTTAACCTGCTACCCCTAATGATTCTTCTTGCAATTACGGACCTATAAAAGGAGCGTGGAAGCTATTGCGTATTAATTAGATCTCTAGCTATTGCGTATACGCTGCGAATAAGTCTAGAAGTAAACTTAGCTTTAGAATGTAGATTAGCCTTCTTTTTAGAGTTGCTCTAGTGTCGGAATGTTAGTCATGTGATGTAGTCACAAGACTGCGAAGCGAGGCTAGTTAACCTGACCTTAGAGCAACCCCTTACTTCTAGACAATCAATTATCCAATAATTAATAACGCATATGTATCATACAGTGATATTCGTGCCCGTTGATTAAAGCATGTATACCGACACTATAGTTCCTCTTTTTTTTTATAAGCCTTATAAATAGCTTAGTATTCTTTAACCACTATACTATAAACCTCCTATAGTAGTTGCAAAACCTTAAAAATAATCTTAACTGCGTAACGTTCTCTAGTTCTTGCCAACTTATTATAGCTTTAACTTTCTTTAGGTCTATACTAATTTTTCCTAGCTTAATAATAAATCTAATAAAATTAGTCTTCCTTATAAAGAACTTGCATTTCTTAATTGCTACTAATATCTTTTCTTCTTATAACGTTTTACACAAGCGAGTGAGCTACCCCACTAAGACTCAACTACCTTAAAAGCTAATAGCTACCCACCACTACTATTTATTGCTATAATAAATTACTAGTAGCTAGATAGACTAATTATTAGCCTGTTTACACGTTCTTAAATCATGTCCAGTCTCCCTACAGCGCCTATAGCGCCTCTACTGCGACGCGTTCCCACTTTTGCGCCGCTTGCCCTCGCGCGTCTCCCCCTCTACCTGCTCATCAACCTTAGCCTAAGCTATTAGATCTAGACCCTCTGCTACTATAAGAACCTCTTGTTTTTATAAGCGCTTTTTTTACGCTTTTTACGCTGCGATAGAGCCTCATTAGCTTTTTGTAGGCTAGCTATCTATGCGCGCATTAGGGTGGCTTTATACATCATCTTCTTAGCACCCTTAGATAGCTGGTCTAGCTGGTCTACCATTAAGCTAGGCGAACTATTCTGGTGATTTTGAATTCGGCTACGTAGTAGAGCTGTTTAACTGCCTAGTTTAGTAACATTGCTAGGTATTTTAGGTTCCTATAGAGCAACCTCTATAGGAGGTGTAGGCGTTTGAAGCTTAATATCTAGCTTTAAGAGTACAGCCTCTAGATTAAATGGGACTAGGCCTATACTCCAACATCCTACACGGATATTGCTCTTAGTAATAGAGCTGCTATAGGCTGCTTTAAAGGGTGGTAGAAATTCAAGCTTTGTAATATAGAAGATGTGGTTATAAACTAGGTTATCAACCTACTGTCTATACGCGCACTTTAAAGGCGCAAAGCAGCCTACATCTAGTGGCTGTAGTAGATATGACGTGTGTGCTGGCATATAGAGCGTAAGAATATTCTTCTGCTTACAGAGCTATTAAAATTTAAGAGATTGATGGCTCTTATAACCGTCAATTACTAGTAGGCGATATGTGCCTACTATATAATGCTGCGTATGCCTATCAAAGTGCTCCAGCTATTTAATACCCAGCTAATTAGTTATCCAGCCATTGTCACTTAGCGTAATAGCCCATTCTTATGGTATATTATGGAACTAGGTAGTATAGTAGTGCTTTCTGGTAAATATAATAAACGGTGGAATTGGCCAGCCTAGAGCATTTATACCCTAGATTACTGTAACCCATTCTTAATTACCTAGCTGTACAGTTTTAGGCTAGATACGTCACTTAGAGCCTATAATAACTTTAGCAGTCGCTATAACACCCATCTGGAATCCAGCTTTATCAAAATTGTATATATCTTTATCAGATATCCCATGCTTCGCCTTAAAATTGCCTACAAGGTTAAACTAGGGCTTAATAATCCTAGAATCCTTGCATAAAGCTCGCTAATAGTTATACTTCCAATTATATCGTAATTTAACCTTAGGCGTCCTCCTTATATAGTTACATAGCCAGTTAATACCAACCTTACTAGCAGAGCCAGTAGAGCGCGCAGTAAGTAGTTAATTAGCCATTTCTCTTATATAGATAAGCCGAGGCACAAATCCTTGTAAATCTAGGTCAAGAATATGCTCAGTAATAGCCTCTTCTTCTAGCTTAGTGAGCTTCTTTAAATTAGCCTCACAATCGCGTCGTGAGAGAGTTCCACCACGTCGTTGTTAAAGAGTCGCTCGAGAGACATCGTAAGTTACTGCAGCGCGTCGCACGCTATGGAATTGGTTCTGCTTAATAGCCGAGATAGCCAGGGCTATCCTGCCTTCTTAATAGCTTGATTGAGGGTTATGTTGTTGGTTTATGGTAGTTTATAGTTAATACGTCGCGATTTCTTGGTGGGGTGGCTTACTCGCTTGTGTAAAACGTTAGTCTCTTTAAGACCCACTTAACATATTCCCCGTATCTTTCCTTACTTATTAAGTAGATAATAATATCATCGAGATATACCATAATAAACTTATTAAGGTATTCTTCTAATACACTATTAATTCATTTCTAAAACGTCGCTGGTGCATTTATAAGTCTAAATTATATAACTAATGGCTTATATAGTCCTTCCTTTAACCTAGGGGCTGCCTTTTATTTATTACCTTCCTTAATTCTAATCTAATAGTATACCCATTTTAAATCTACCTTTATAAAGATTTGCGTGTTGCCTATTTAGTTCTAGATTTTGCTAATTAAGGGTAAAGAATACCTATCCTTTCTTATAATACTATTTAACTATTTATAGTTAATATATATCCTAAGTTTTCCATTCTTTTTTAGTATAAATAATACTAGATATCTTACTAATAACTATAATGGTCTAATATATCCCTTTTATAAGTTCTCCTAGATAAACTCCTTAAGCGCTACTAACTCGGTTTTAGTAAGCTTATAGATTAAAAAGAACTTTAGACTTATTTCTAGTTCTAATTCTATCTTATAGTTCTATACTATATACTCTAACAGCCTTTTACTTTCTAGGCTCCATAGTCTTTTACCGTACTTATAGTATCTTTTTAGTATATAACTTAAGCCTCACTTAGTCTCTTTATATATTACCCTAATTTAATACTATACTATCTTAGTTTATTATTATATTTTGCATTATTATATATCTCTAATATTAACCTAACCTATAACCTAATTAATCTTTAGATTGTATTTTTATAACTAAGGCATTTCTAGTATCGCCTCGTTCTTTCCTAATAGTAGAATATTAAAAGATATTTTAACCTTTCTTTCTTTAATAGTTAACTAAATAGATCCCGTTTTAAGATTAATAATGCTTCCTCTATAGGCTATTAGATCCTCTAAAATTATTATTAATAGGTATAAGTGTTCTTTTTGTCTATGCGGTAACCCTATCATTTTAACTACTACTAGTAATATATAGTTTCTTATTACTTTACTATCCACTAATACTTTAAACTTTTAATCTTGCTAACTAACTTATAAATTTAAGTGTTAACCTATAATTCCTTTAAGAGTTTAAGGCTTTATTACTAGCTCCATCTAGTTTTATAGGTCTCTACTTTTCCTAACTATTAGCTACTAGATCTTAACTATACTTAGTTCGCTTCTTTTTCTTAATATACTATAAATAAGTATTCTCTAGGTATTCCCACCACTATTATCCCTTTAGGCATTCTTCTATAAAGAATCTTTCTAGTTAAAGTATTAAGTCTTCTAACTCCTAAACTTCTACTAGGGGCTAACTATATATATACTTAACATCTTGGTATTACTTTTTATCTATTATCCAATATATTCTTATTAAATACTTGCGATGTTTATTCTTAGGTGTCTTATATATATTACACATATTATCTATATATGCAATCCACGCTAATATATAATACGCTAGGTACTTTAGGTTAACTCTTAGTTTATCTTTATCCTTAAGTTTAAACCTTTCCCTTATTAATCTAAACATTACTATATTATTTACTAGTACTAATATTTATATTATCTCTTTCTAGTCTACGGTCTATTTCTTTAGATTCTTTAATATTAGAATTAAGGCTCCCTTAATATAACTTATCTATCTCTCTAATATAGCCTAATCTAATATAACTTTCTCGTCTAGTTATATATAGAAATCTTCCCACTTATTATTTCCGCACTGCTAGTACTATTTTTAGTATAGCTCTATAAGTATATACAACCTATCTATAAGGAAGTATCTCTTTATTACTACATTATTGTAACCCTTTATATATTATTCTGCAAACCTAGTTAGAATTTCTAAATCCTCTTCTTGTTCTAGGTTAATAAGCCACTTAACTCTTAGTATACCTACGTTTAGCCTATTAGAAACCTTTTATATAGGTACTTTATCCCTTATACGTCCTAGTATAGCTAATCTCTAATCTAGCTTCTGTTATTACTATATAAGAATTCTTTATCTAAACTCCTCTATGCTTTTTGTCTTGTTATATCTTATAAATGGGTTTTTAATATTATTAAACTTCTTAATTATTATGTTGACTTTCTAACCTTTAAACTAAACACTACGTTTACCTAGGATTACTATAGACCTTATTTGTTCTTTAAAATCTTAGCTCCTTAGAAATTGTCGTCCCAAGCTTATTTATTTATCTTTAAACTAAGCCGCTACCCTTTCCTATTGGTTTTTGTCCGTTATAGGTTCTTAGATATATCTTAAGCCTATAGCTTTTACCTTTATTAAGTAGTAAGCTAGCACTAGCAGTTATTTGCTTACTTAATCGTCTTTAAATATTACTCTTTCTATCTTATAAAGCGATGGATACCATATCTAACGGTGTTATTATACCCATTACTAAACCGCGTTCTATAGTAGTCTTAGTCTCTGTTTCTATTACATTATTAAGGTTTAAGCACCTCTAGTTAGCCTCTTTTTCTTTCTTATTGCTATTAATTAATAAGTACTCTAACTCTATTATTATTTCTACTAATCTTTATCCGTATATTACTATAATATCTTAATCTAGCTTATAGAGTTAATTCTGCTCTTTATCTAACTCTATAGTTCCCTTAAGTCCTTATAACTCTGGCTCCTACAGCTAATAGCTTATACTATACTTAGCGTCCTTATAAATTTGGTATGTGTTATTATAATAAAACGCAAAGTGCTTAATTAAATACTCCTTGGTTCCACGCAACACTCCTATACCTATATTATCGTACTTTAATAACCTAGTGCCTTTTACCGCGTGGTTACTCTAACTATCTCTATAGTCTTTAGTAAAATAACTTTATTTTTCGCAATTTATACAAGCTCCTTTTTTAAACTATTCTTTTTATTATAGAGTCCGCCTAAACATCTTCTACCTAGTTTAACCTTTGCTCCTTAGTCCTATAATTACTTAATCCTTAACCTCTAGGTTTTTATAGTTTCTTATTTTATCTTCTGGATTCTTTAGTACCGCCTAGGTCTATTAGCTCTAGTCTACCATTCTATAGTTTATAACTCTACGTCTACTATTACGTACTTTACGCCTTATACAACTATAGAACTCTATCTTACCCTTCTTAGCTTATTCCTTTTAATAGATCCTATTATTAATTTTAATTAACTAATTTATTAACTCTCTTAGAGTTTCCCTATCTTCTATTAGGATAATTACGTCTTAAACTTTAGCCTTAAGTCCCTATTTATACTATGCTATAAGCGCCTTATTATTCCACTTAGCCTATATTATAAGTATCTAAAACTGCGTTATATACTTAATTGCTAAAGTACGTTATACTAAATTCTAAAGCTTTCTTTCCGCTATAGTTTTTGCTTCTAGGTCTCTAAATATCTATATTAACCTTTTTAAAAACCTATTCTAGTTAGTAAATATATACTATACTTCCTAATTAGTAGTTGTTATTCTATTTATTTAGATTTTAGTAAGATAAGATTTAAACTATTTAAGTACTCTTCCCGTTAAGAACAATCCCGTATATACCACCTAGTCTATAAATATTACCAGCTTTACTCCTTCTTATATAACCTTAAAGTGCATTTATATAAGAAATCCTTTAAGCTTTAACTTCTCTCCTAAGATTTGTTTAATGGATAGTAACTTAACCTTAGCCGCTCCAATTCCATTAATTCGGTCTTTAAGTATTTAATTATTATCTATTAATTAATTAACTATTTCCTATAACTAACTCACCGTAATAAGCTGCGAATTAGTATCTTTTATATTAGTATCTCCTCCTAATCCTAAGGTTGTAGCTACTATGGACGGTATTGTAACTAGTGCTTTTAGTAGCATATTATTTAACTTTATTAATACCGTAACTAGGTAGTAAATGTACAATAAAGCCTTATAGGAAATACCACGGTAGACTTGCTAATAGGCTAGATGTGTAGGTAAATAGGAAGTTAATAATATAACAAGTATAAATAATAATTAGTAGAGTGGTTGCCTAATAGATTAACTCCAATTATATTCTAAGATTTACTATAAGGAAAGGAACTGTCTAGGTAGGGACTGTGGTCCTTTAAATACACATCTATACTCCTAAGAAAGTCGTTGCTCTATATGCTCTATCTACTCTATCTACTCTATTATAGATCCTATAGATCTTATAGATTATATAGATTATATTACGTGACTTTGGTTACCATTCCTCGTTATATAGCTCCACTAGTTCCATCCTAAACCGTGCTATTATTAACTAACTAGCTTCTTCCGACTCTTCCCTAAGTAGTTGTAATATTATACTTAAAGCGTCCGTAACATAGACTCCCTAAAACGATTATCTCTATATTCTAAAAAGAACTAACTACCTAACTTTATATTAAAGTATTATTATCTATAGTATACTATCTAGAAACGGACGACTAAATAAAACGTATAAATGCTATAATGGAATAGTATATTTAAATATATACGTTATATTTATAGGACGACTAGATAGACTAGCTTATATTCACTAAGTTTACCATAAATAACTCCGCCTTAAAAACTATAAAAGTCTCCCTATTTCTAGCTAACTATAGCTAGCACCTATAAATAGGTTTTAAACCCTTTAGTAATGCTCCCCGCCCCGCTTACTATACCTTATAGGTTATAAAAGTAAATAAATTTATAAAGAAGATAGAAGAACTATAAGAGTTCCTTATAGATGAAATAATATAGGCCTAATCTGTCTATAAAGCCGCAGCAAATAAGAACCGAACCTTAGCACCGGCCTATTAAATTAGTAACTTTATCTCGCTAGATATAAGAAATCTAAACACGAAACAACCTACTAAAAAACTTAATTAGAAGAACGCCGGCCCTTATAAGGTTAAGAAAGTTATCTCTCCTTATACCTACCAACTAAAGCTCCCTAATATAGTTAAAATTTACTCCATATTCTATACGTTAGTCCTCTACCCTACTACCTCTATATTAAACGCCCTGCCTAGATAAATCTAGGACCCTCCCCCACTAGCTAAAGTGGATAGTAAGGATAAGTACCTCGTTAAAAGAATTGATAATATTAAGTATAATAAACGAAAACGCTAATATATGTACCTTATAAAATGGAGAGGCTTTACTAAGCCTATATAGGAACCCGTTAACTTTATAGAACTTATATAAGCTATAGAAGACTTTTATAAACTCCACCTAAAACTACTATAGCCCTATCTCGCAGAAGCTTAAGTTTAAAGGGGGGGTACTATTATGGGACACCTCCATAACATCTTATATACGTCTACCTATTTCTACTAACTTAGTAAGAAGAGACTAACTGTAAGGTGGCAATTTAACGGCAATCTAATAGCAATTTAACGGCAATCTATAGCAATTTAATGGCAATCTACTATATTCTGCTATATTCTGCTAAGTTTACTAAATTTTGCTAAGTTTTACTAGGACCACAACTTAAAGCCTATTCTGTTCTATATATATATTAACTAAGCAACCAAGCTAATAATATATACCCTTTCTTCCCGTTTTCCTACCTTCCCTCCCTACACAACGTCTTGACTTTATTATACAGTTTATATATATAGTTTAATAATATCTACTTCGCTATATATTACCTCTGCCTGTACTTACTCCGTAACACAATACTACCTTAAGCACGCGAGCTATACCACTTATATACTCTTAGATTATTATAATTTATACTATTTTATAACTATAAAGAAGCTTATACCTTAATAAGCTAGATAACTAGAGAAGCTTACATGATTTAACTTTAAGATTAAATATAAGCTAGGGGAAAATAACCCTATTAATAAACTGTTATAACGGCTAGACTATACTAAAGGCTTTAAAACGGGAGAAGGAATATAGATAATAGATATCTTACTTCCTATATTATAGAACAGGCTCTAGGTATAGAATGCTTAAGTACCTATAGTTCTATATACTAAGTCTTAGGCGGTATAAACCCTATTAGCTTTTACTAATATTTTAGCTAGTACCCGGTCCGTGGCTAATAAGGGTCTAAATATATCTAAATAGGACGTCCTTAATATAAGTTTGGAACCTAGTAATATACTACTAATTACTAAGCTATTTCCTTAAACTAATAGCGAAGCTAAAAAGTAATTAGAACCTAAAGCCCTATAATAACTAAAGGACTTTAACCTTATAGCGGCCCTCCTAATATACGCGTATTAAGAAGTTATAAGATCTATAGTACCGTCTAGTCTTATACTTAAAGTAGTATAAGGCGAAATAGCTTTTAACTAGAAACTATCTAAAAGGTTAACGGATCTTATCCATAGCTATAATAGAGGGACGTCTCCTATACTATCTTTAATGTAGAAGTAGACCGAAAACGTAATGAAAAGGAAGCTGCTAGGCGTTACTATTAGGAACTAGACTTAATGGGCCTATTACGTAGATATAGTAAGGTTTAGGCGCTATAAGAAGCAAATCTATAATAGAAAATTCTTATAAAGAATTATAATAATTCTCTAGGCGGCTACTATAGTTAAGTTAAAATAGTAGAATTACTTTAACGCAAATACTATTGGCTAAAGCTTAATTAGGAAGTAAAGGAGTATATTAGCTATTATAAGAAGTATTAAGTATATAAAATCCGAAGGCATAAGCTATAGGGTTTACTTAAATTGGTTCCTCCTACTAGTAAACTATAGCGATATTACGTTATGGATTTTATTACAGATCTTCCACTATTTAAGGATAAGCAAGGATAAATATACAATTTAGTCCTTATACTTATTAATAGGTTTTTAAAGTATATCTAATACCTTTCTATTAATAAGATAATTGATATATAAGCGCTTATAAACCTAATTAAGGAGAAATACTTTCTTAAAGTAGATTAACTATACTCTATTATTACTAATAGGGGCAGCGCCTTTATAAGCTAATACTAGCTAGATCTATACTTCTATTTAAAGATAGACTACTATTATAGTATAGCTTTCTATTTATAGATGAATGGGTAAATGGAACGCCAGAACAAGGAACTAGAGTCTTACATATAGATATATTTAAACTACTAGTAAGACAATTAGTGTAAGCTACTTCTATATATAAAGTACGCTTATAACTTAAAGCAATATTTATTATATTAGTTTACACTAATCTAGATTTAATAGTATACCCGATAATTACTAGCTAAGGCTGTAGGATTAATTATAGAATCTTACTAGAAAGTTTAAGGATATCCACTAGAGGGTATAAGAGTACCTTAAGGAATAGGAGGAGTAGTAGAAGTATACGAAGTAGAGCTTATAAGATGCTTAAGAGTAGTAGAGACTTTAGTATAACTGTAAATACTAGAATAAGTATTTCGGCGTAGGCGATAAGGTTTTATTATATTTAACAAATATTAAAACCTATTAACTATTAAAAAAGCTTAATATAAGATACTTAGGTCCCTTTTAAATTAAGGAACGAATTAGTAAGCTAGCCTACCGTCTCTAGCTACCCCTATCTATAGCCTATATATATCTAGTATTTTACATAAATCTACTAGAGCTGTAGTATAGATTACTACTGGAAAAGAACTTCTATTTAGGCCTAATTAAACACCCTAAAGTGGTAGGCGAGCGGTATAATGTTAAAGCCATACTACGCTATAGATCTATTAAGAATAAGCTTTAAACTAAAGTTAAATAGCTAGGCTAGCCCGCTAAGGACTCTATATAGAACCTAGAGGATTACCTTAATTATTATAAAGATATTCTAAAAGAATATTAGGACTAAGGTCCGTAATCTGCAAATTATAGAAAGCGCTCTAATACTATAGTATTATTATAACCTATAAAGAAAGCTTATGGCAGGCCGTAAGAGGCCCTAAAGAGTAAGAAATAGGTTAAATTGGATATAGAATAGGCAAGCTCCAGAAACCATAAGGATTAGGGCTATAGCCTAAGGCAGGATATATCCTTTACTTTTTATATATATAGTATAGAATCAATAGAGTATTTTCCTAGAATTGCATTTCTATTTATTAGTCTATATTAGGAATAGTGTTTCTATACCTTCCTAAATGCCTTATAAGGCTTTCCCGAGTACTAGTTGAGATTTTTAATTGCTACTATAAATAAGAAGAATCCCAAATGCCTAAATTAAAAACCACTATACCTTATCCTTAAGTATAGAATCAGTATCTATTGGCCTACTAAGTAATTGCTAACGGGAATAAGATCTAGAACCCTTAATAGGAGTATAGGTAGGTATAAAAATAGGGGTAGGCCGATAAGGTATAAAAGGAGTAGAGACTCTTAAATACTTAGCCCTAATATTAGGTCTAAACTAGTACTAATAAAGCTCCTAAGGTATAAGCTTATAATTAATAAAGATACGCTTAAGCCTAGAATAAATAGAGATATTAGCTAACTGGTAAAGTCTAGAACTACTAAAACCTTACTATAGTAACCGTTAGTTACCTATCCGCCAGGTACCTAAAGGATAACCTATCTAATACCGCATTATATTATGCTCTTTTAAAACTTAACGCGTATACGCGAAACTCCTTATAGTAAATAGCGACCTTCTTTTTATTACCCCTATTCTTTACCCTATTCTTAGTATACTAGCCTTACTCCCTTGTTAGGCATTACTAGCTAGCTTGCTAGGAATTATAGGCAGTATAGATAGCTATTGTATAGTCTTAAATCTAACCTAGGCGCTTAGTATTGGCGCTAGAGTAAGAGAGAGCCTGGGCGATATAGTAGTTAAGGATATTAAAGGAATATCGCCACTTAGGTCTAGGCTATTTAAAGCCTAAAGTTAGTAATGGAAACTTATTAAGGATAGGAAAGCTTACCTTAATATAACTACCGCTCTTAGTGCGCATGTATTAATTATAAGGACTAAAGGTGTTAGACCTTATATAATAAATCTTATTATAAGTATCTAGAATCTTTTTATTAGACTTTTAGTCTTTTAAGGACGTATAGATAAAGTTATTTAGGTAGGACTAGTACTAATTATAGGTTAGTGGAGGTTAAGGTTCTATATATAGCAGTAGGGCTAAAATATGCTAAGAAATTAGCTTAAAAGAGCAGTTAGTAGGAGAATAAAGAGGTATATTAAATTAATAATAGAAAAGAAGAAAATCTTAATAATATATTAAATATACGTCCAAAATTGGATAAAGGTTAATAATAGGAAGTAAGGTGTTAAGGAAAAGGAGCAGCTTAATAAGTAAGGTATCTCTATACTTTACCTTCTAATGCCCTTCTGGTAAATAGCCGTAATCTTACCAATATAACTCTGTTATAATAGCGCAATTTAAAAAGAAGAAGACACGCGTATAAGCTATTTAGCTATTCCTTTCTTATAAAAACTAATTACGCGGCTAGAGAAAGGCAATTAAAACGTTAATAAAAGACGTATATAGGTTAAAATTATACCTTAATAATACTATAGTATTAAAGAATAACGTTATAGACGTTCTTAACAATTATATAATAGCTATAGACGCTATTGCAAAGTGTTCCTCCTATTTATTAGGCAGTAGAGCTACGCTAACTATACGGCATAGAACTACTAGATTTAAAAGCATATATACTAAATCTTAAGAGGCAAGCCTCTTTAATTAACTAATTAATTACCTAACTATATATAATAGCCTAAGGGCAAATATAGGAGCAATATGTTAGTAACGCAGGGAATTATAAGAAAGGACTATAGATTATGGATTATATCCTAATACTTAAAGACGACGGTGAGCTAAGGCCCTATATATTTAATCCTATACTAAAAGGTTCTATAGAACCATATTAGGAACACTAAATTACTTATAATACTTATAATTAATTATAGACTGGCATAAAGGCTTAGAAGTAAAGTTATATAAAAATCCTTAGATTAGCCTAGGTAGTTGCTAGTATGTTTTTAGCAGGCTTTTAATAGGTCTTCTAGTAATTCTCGCGTCTTTTCTCTAGTTATATTTTCTCCTTATTAAGGTTTTTAGGAGTTTACAGCAGGGGTTAGATAAATAGATAATATATAATAGTATGCTAATATCTCTTTAAACCCCTTCTAGGACGAGCCCTTATAATCTCCCTTTACTATAAGGTAATAGTAATTAGGGGCCAACTGTAAAAAGAGGAGGGGGCAATATAAGAGATATTATTGCGGTTACCTTAGGTTGCCCTTAGGACAACCCCTAGACACCCCTTAGATGTCTATTAGTTATATATTAAAGGCACGTACCCGTAGTATATAGTCTCTACAATCCTAGAGGCCTCACCTCCTTAAGGATTTATCTCCTTTATAATCTATCCTATTTCTATAATTATGCCTTATAGCCACCTATCTATTAAGTTCCCTTATTATGGAGTGAGTATAAGCGGAGGTAATATATAGCGAAGTAGATATTATTAAACTATATATATAAACTGTGTGATAAAGTTAAAACGTTATATAAGGAGAGAAGGTAGGAAAACGGGAAAAAAGGGTATATATTGTTAGCTTAGTTGCTTAGTTAATATATACACAGGATAAAATAGGCTTTAAGTTATAGTCCTAGTAGAACTTGGCAGAATTTAGTAGACTTAGCAGAATATGGCAGAATGCGGCAGATTGCCGTTAGATTGCCGTAGATTGCCATTAGATTGCCATTAGATTGCCGTCAAATTGCTATCTCGCGGTCGGTCTCTTCTTGCTAAGTCAGTGAAAACAAGTAGACGTATATAAGGTGTCACGGAGGTTTCCTGTAACACCTCTTATATTAAGTAAGGTAAGAACGGCGCTAAAAGCGGCGGTTAATAAACCCTAAAAATAGACTTAATCTCACCATTATATATATAAGTGGTTTTTTTCCTACTTAAGGAAAATCCTTTTTTATTACTTAGTTTAGCTAGACCCTATTAAACTAATTTCTACTTCTTAGAGTGGACCTTTTTACAATCCTTCTTAAGATAAATAAGATAGATAGAAGTAGATAAATAAGCCTTAAGGACGCGCTACTAAGTGGCCATAGCCGCTTACTCTACTTTCCGTAAATAATAAAGTTTGTTAAAAGCGCTTAATAGCTCGCTATTAAGCTTTATAGCGGTAGATTAAACCTAAAACCCTAAGATATATTAACTAGGGAACTTAAAGACTATATAAGGTCGTATAACGTGTGTATTTAGCGTTAGATATAAAGCGAATGTTATAAGGCGACCGTATATTCGCTTTTATATACTTAAAATAGAAGAAAGGTTAGCAATTAGAAAATGCCGCAATCGTAATATAGATTAACCCCTCTTTTATATAACGAGAACATAGAGTAGATATAATTTTACTAAGTAATAATATAGTAGCAATAATATGTATACATTATTAGGTAGAAGAAGTTACTTTAGATATAATAAGTATAACGGGCTAGCATAAATGCTTCTAAACTAAAGCTTATGGATTGCTACTATATAAGATACTAAGTTAAGGAGAAGAAAAAAAAAAGACGAAGGTCGTTAGGGGCTAATATATAAGGGGCGCTAAGGCGCTAGTAGTAAGCGATATTAGAATACGCTAGGTAATGTAACGGCGCTAGAGCGCGTCACCTAGTCAGGGGTTCGCTTAAGACTTAGCTTATATATATAGACGTGGCCTTAATACCTTCTCTTGCTCCTTAGCTTAATATCTTTATAATATAGCATTTGTTCGAGCCGTGCGGCATTTGTTCATATCGTCACAGGTAACGTGCCCTAGTACTATTATAATAAGTAATTATAAAAACCAAATTAAATAAGGAGACGCTATACCTTTAATTAATAACTTAAAGATATAGAATATTTTAAAAGATAAAGATAGAGAGGAGGCGAATAGTATTATCTATTTTATAATAGAAGTATAATAAATACTTCTTAGTAAACTAAATAAGCTATAGGATATAATACGGGCCATAATAGAACTAGTAGAGCTATATAACAAATAGTAAGCAAGTATTGGCAAAATATTGTCCCCTATTAATAGCCTTAATAGTTAATAGTTAACGTAGTTAGCGCGTAGTTAAGGGCATTTAGTAACTCGACCGACAGCCTATATTGTGTTTTTTAAAATATAGTCCACGCGCAGCCTATGCGCAATTTATATAATTAGCGATTTCGTTAATTTACCTTTTTGTTTATAAAAATATTAAAGTCTCTTAAGTCCTATATAGTATAGTATTATATTATATATATATAACATATATAATACAATTTCCCTAAGTAACCTTTTTTTAAAAATTATTATATAAATTTTTTTAGTATTGCTAGGGGGCTTATTAAAGCCTAAGTATAAATAAGTAAAAATAGAAAAATCAAAAAATCTATTAAGTTTAGTGTTAAGTTAGGTATTAAATACGCTAATTACGCAGGTTATACGTAGGCTACGTATTAAAAACGTCAAATACGTTAACTACGTCAACTATGTTAATAATAGTTATTTAGTAGCTAATTGGCCTAGTTAGCAGTATTTAATTTTTACTTAACGGGTAGTTTAAATATTAGCCTGTAAATATTTTCCTAATATGGTTATATAATAAGCTCTATAAATTTTATAAGGTCTATTATATATTTATATACCTTATATACTTTATATATAAGAAGGTTTTATTAAGCGTATAGTTATATATTTAGAGGACCTTAGTCCCTACTATAGATAGTTCTCTCTTTATAGTAAATCTTAGGATTAATTAGAGTTAACCTATTAGGCACTTACTCTATAGTAACGGTTATTATTTTATCTTATCTATATATACAGCCTACTAACAAGTCTACCGTAGTATTTACTATAAGGCTTTATTATAAACGCTAGATAAAGGGCTTTATAAGTTATTAGATATAGATATAAATATTCTGTTAATAATATCTATTATTTTTTAATAAGATAAAGAAAGTAAATAGATTTTAATTAAATAAAGTTAGAAGTATTTTAGAATCAATTTAGGGTATAAAATATAGCGTTATAATAGAAGAGTTATTACTTGATAAGAAATTTTAAGTTTATATATAAGGGATGTCTATAAGCTCTCTTAGGGAGAACTACCTCTTAGTATAATATAATTAGTTTAGGACTTTATAGGACTAGGGTATAGTAATTTAATTAGCTTAGGACTTTATAAAAGTCCGTAAACGTAGCACTAGATCCTTGGCGTTTCACCGCGGCGGGATTTCTCCCGGGGGGTCTGATTTATGAGATAAACCCCACTATGACTTGTCAGGGTAACCCCTTTACTATTGCACAATACTTCGACGCACTTGAACCATCGCCGGTACTTTGCTCATTGCTCTCTCTCTCATATTGACACGTTCACATCGAAGCCCGCGTCCAACCACACCATGGCCGGTCATGAAGGCGACACAGTCTGGCATGCCTTTTACAATCTGCTCCGCTCATACGGCATGAGAACGATATTCGGAAATCCAGGCTCGACGGAGCAGCCGATGCTGAAGAACTTCCCGTCCGATTTCGAGTATATCCTCGCCTTGCAAGAAGCCTCCGTGGTAGCAATGGCAGATGGGTTCTCGCAAGCGACCCGTAAGCCAGTCGTAGTCAGCTTGCATACATCCGCCGGGACCGGGAACGGCATGGGCAACATCATGACTGCGTCCCTTAACAAGACGCCGCTGATCCTGATTGCGGGTCAACAGACGAGGGAAATGCTCATTGGCGAGCCGATGCTGGCGAACCGCGAAGCGGAAACGATGCCCAAACCGTGGGTGAAGTGGTCGTATCAGCCAGTTCGCGCACAGGACGTCCCAGCGGCGCTAGTTAGGGCTATTGCAACGGCAACAATGCCACCTGCTGGTCCTGTCTACTTGTCAATCCCACTGGATGACTGGGATGCAAAGGTTATATCCACGCCGGTACCACGAACCGTCAGCACAAGGATTGCGCCAGACCCGGAGCAGCTCTCGTCGTTTGCCGGTCGCATAGCAAAGGCGAAGAACTTCGCCCTGATTCTGGGCCAAGAAGTCGACAAGAGTTTGGGCTGGGAGGCAGCTATCAAGTTCGCAGAGCTGCTCCATGCGCCTGTCTTTCAAGCTCCACTGGCCGAGCGCGCTGCCTTCCCGGAAAGACATGTGCTATACAAGGGCCCGTTGCCTATAGCCCGTGGGCCATTGAGTAATAGGCTAGCCGGATATGACCTAGTGCTCGTCGTTGGGGCTGAAGTTTGGAGATACTACCCATATGTCCCCGGTCCAGTCGCACCACCTGGTCTGGAAGTTCTGCAGATCACCAACGATCCTCATGATGCTGCGACTGCAGTTGTCGGCGACAGCTTGCTCTCTGACGCGCGACTGGCGCTTGAAGGGCTTTATCAGCTGCTTCGCTCTACTGTAGACCAGCCTTCCTCAGAATCGAATGCAACTGAGCCGTCTGCTGAGACAGCTCTGGCCCACTCGACCGAAAAGCCTGAAGCCTCCCCCATGACTGCCTTAGATGCTTGGACTGCTATAGCTCAGCTTCGCCCGAAGAACGCATTGCTGGTACAGGAGTCGCCATCTAATGGCGAAGATCTAGTGCAAGTCTGGCCAGCGGAGCAGCCGGAGTCTTACTTCACTTTCGCAAGCGGCGGTCTAGGCTGGAACGCACCTGCGGCTGTGGGGATTGCTCTGGCGCAGAAGCAAAATAAGACCTCTCGACCTACGGTCCTCGCTGTTGGCGACGGAAGCCTACATTACTCTGTCCAAAGCATCTACACTGCTGTTCAACACAAGGTTAAGCTTATATACCTGGTGCCGCGCAATGAGGAATACGCAATCCTAAAAGAATTCGCGATTCTGGAGGACACCCCTGGTGTGCCCGCGTTAGACTTGCCCGGATTGAATGCCCAGGCAGTAGCAAAATCATATGGTTGTCCGGCTTTCCGTGCGGAGAATACCGTGGAGCTACAGAAGCGCTTTGAGGAGGCCCTGAAGATAGACGGCCCAGCATTGATCGAGTTTCCTGTCGATAAGCAATTACGACCACTAGTCGCGCAGACTGCTACAAAGGCATAAGTCTCAAAGCCATAAGGTCTGTGCAAAGACAGTCTGTGATTAAATGTTATGGACAAGACAACGAGATGGCGGAAATCGTTGGGCCAGATTGAACCACACTGAAGCATTGCAGAAAGTGGCCTGGAGAGTCACGTGACGGGGCGGTTAATATGCGGGTGATCGCAGTGCTCACTAGGAGTTACTGAGAGGGCTAGGGTGAGGAGCTGCGATCCTGCGATCACTCATTGTCTTGGCAAGGCTGGCTTTGTGTATTTGAGACGCACTCGTTCATGGAGCAGGAAGCTCTCTTCCTTCTTCCGTGGTTATCTCATGCTAGTCATCTTATGTTTTGCTTGAACGATATGTTGTCTTTCTATCCCTTAGACCGGCCGCGTCCTCGGCCGCGTCCTCCCAAAAGCACAGATCAGCCTTAAGCGAGGCGATTTGACCAATTACACTGCTAAAATCCTTAACACCAACGCTATGCACCTTAGTGCGCGCATAGTCCACTAGCTTATGGGAGGACGCGGCCGGTTCAAGGGATACCTAACCGTCCGACCCAACCCAGAGACTTTTGAGACTTTCCTCTACCTTTCGCCTTGCATTTTCTAATGCCTTTACCCCTACCTCTTCTGGCAATATCTCACTTTTGCTTTGCCAGGTTGCCAGTCAGTATATTGCGCGCCTTGCAGATTCTTTCTCTTCCCTTACCTTTGCCTTTGCCGCTGCCAGTGTTAGCTCCAAGAGCTTTATTTTTTTCCCGCTATTTGACATTTTGGTCTGTAGTGAGGATTGTCTTTGAAGAAAAATAGTGATGAATACGTGGTGAGGTAGATGAATTAAGGGATGTAGCTGTAGTTAAGTAGAGAAGTTAGGTAGGAAGAACCTTCTCCATACTCAGTAAAGAGCGTCTCAGGCATCCGGACGGTCCGGTGTTCAGAAGATAAAAGCATGATGTTTCCAGGTCTGCTCAGAAGAATTGATACTAACATGCAATATAATGCGAGGCTGAACATATCTGTACTTACGGTCGGAACTCCCATCTCTTTCGGCGTTGGCGATTTAGTCGTTTCAAGGGGCTTCCAAAATAGGCAAGAGGGTTTAGGGGCCGTTCGGTTGCAAATCGGCTCCATATCATATTTGTTCAATCCGTGCGCCTTTTAGTGTCACCCGTTTTGTAATTAGTGGCGGCTACTGCACTGGCTCATTTGAATCTGTAAATGAGTCGA
>Ga0307507_10002777_pt1 | contig 35708 bp, 44 predicted proteins | sample 7_EM_MG_FD_207223 | JGI IMG/M metagenome (GOLD analysis project Ga0307507, IMG submission 207223) | Populus trichocarpa ectomycorrhiza microbial communities from riparian zone in the Pacific Northwest, United States - 7_EM | ecosystem: Host-associated > Plants > Roots > Unclassified | place...
ACATCCTTTCTTCCCTCTGCTCTTTCCCCCCCCCCCCCCCCCGCCTGCCAACTATGAGCCGAAACTAGAAGGTGGGCCGGGCCGGGCTGAAGAGAGGAAAAGAGAAAAGAGAAAAAACCCAGCCGACAAATATCTGGTTTGGTAAGGAATATAAGAGGAAGGTCCTGCGGGATCCCCCGTTAGTTGGAGATGGGTATTATTGGGCCGTAGGCGCAAGACCAACTGGGAATGGAGCAAACTGTTTTCAAGTTCCTAGAGCTCCTAGGGAACGCGCTAGTATACTAGTACTGTACTCTACTACAAGTATGGTATGGACGTTAGTGATGGGATAGATGGGGTTCGAAGTTTCCTGCTTATTACTGTTAGAGGCAAAAAATGATCTAATTTAGTGGCTATAATCCTAGGAATGCTAAAAAGGTCTGAGATCTCGAACCCCTGTCTGTCCCATTACTAACGTCCATACCCGAGTACACCCCTCTAGGGTCTTACTGCTGTAACCTCGAGTGGGCCCGATCTTGGCCGGGGGGTCAAAGTGGGTGAGCAAAATCTCTCGGTTAAGCCATGGCCCGACAACAGATATACGGTAGCCTATCTCCTTTGCAATCTTGTCTTTTTAACAAGTTGTATTCGGAGAATACGATTGGCCTTGGGGAAGCTTTTTCTACTGAGTTGATGCGGGAGTTGAACCGTGAGTGGAAGGCATAAGGCATACCTTCCCTGAGCTTTCCTGGCCCCTCCCTGGTTCTCGGGCCGCCCTGCACCTAGAGTGGAGTTTGGTGTATCGTGATATTCCCGTTGTAAGGGAGGGGGTTTTGGATTTTTGGATTTCCCTAACAGGGCTCTACCGCTTTCCAAGCGCTTAGGATAGGAATATTATCTAGAATCTTAGTATGGCCAATGATTGATTTAGACTAGTAGGATGAGAAAAAGAGTCCTAATTTATTCTACCGATTGCGAGTCAAACCGTGTAAGCTCAAGCTACCTACCCAAAAGAGGCGGTACGCCAACTCTATCAGAAGGCTTATGTTTAGGGCAGCGTTCGATACGGAACGTAACCAATTGAAGTACCGTGAGCTACAAGCGCCAGGTACTATACAATACCAGTAGACGGTATTCTTCACTCAAAGGGCTGATGCCATTTAGTCTTTTCGGGATCCAAGGCTGAGCTGCGAGAGTAACTTTAATCCATTGGTGGGCTCGCGTTTGGGGGGAGATTTCTTAGCGCGCTCGTGGAGCAACGCATACTTGTGCAACGTCAGAGTCTTGTAAGTTAGCGCCCCCAGGGCTCGAGTCCCAGAGATTCCCTCAAGCTCCAAGATGAGCCATATCCTCATTTTGTACGATCCTTCTCTCTCACTTTCTCAGAAAGGAATTAAGGTAAACTAGTGCAGATATCGTCAGGGAGCCTACAGATCACCGACAATATTAACTCATTCAACGTGTCGGAGAACCACAGCCACAACCGCAACCACGAGGGTAGGGGCCTATTAATCGGAACAGAAAGAGTTCATAAAGTCTTGCTAGATTCTGTACCCTTCTTGGAAGCTTATGACTGCGGTATCATAGGTTTGCCTTAAAGACTATAAATATATGGAATAAAAATTTATACACACAATAAAAAATATCATAGTTTGATACTCGGTGCCAAGCAGACCCCTATATAAAAACTTAAATATACCAAAATTTACGCTACAAAAGTGACATTCCGAACAGGCCCTTAATGAAATGGACCTATCGAGCCAAACATGAATGGTCAAGCATAGGATATAGAATCTTGAGTGTGAAGTGCAAGACTGTTTTTCCTCTAGCAAGAGAGTAATATTGTTGCTAGTCATGATAGGTAGCTACACGAGATAAGAAAGAGCATAAGCAACCATAACGAATTCAAATGCAAGGAATCAAGTCTCAGCACCACCCCATACAAGCTCACACAGTGAAATCTAATACCGGGTGCACGAATATTTTAGGTTGATTTATAGAGGTTTGGATAAGGAGGCACTAGGAAAGCTAGAGAGTAGAAAGGGATCTAGCCCAACTGAAAATCAAGTTCCATCACTAAACACCCAAGAGCTCTAGTAGTATGCTAGGAGTTGGTAACCGATGACTAGAAGCTAGAAAGGATACTGTGTCAGTCCAAGTTAACTGTGGAGGAATCAATTAATTAGGCACCTAACCCCTCAGCCACCCTTGCCTAGGAGCCAAGATTCCATTCTCGGTGGACGGTTTCCGCCTCACTGAAGGCTAGGCCCTCATCACTATCCTGACCCTGATCCCCATTCTGGTCGTTATCCTCACCCTGATTTTCACTCTCACTATCAGACCATTCCGGCAATTCTAGAGACAATAATGAGGAGCGAGGATAGTAAACAACACTGCTCGACCCTGGTCCCTGATATCCTGCTTCAATAGCTCTAATCTCGTTTTCCGGATCATCATTCGTAGGTCCTTGATTGTAGTAGTCGCTTTTTCGCTCCAAGCCGTTAGAAGAAAAAAGATAAGAAACGAATAGAAGATTGAGCGAACGAAGGAAAGGGGGAGATGAAGAAACATACATAGCATCCTTGTGCTCCTCACTTAGAAGAATTGGGCAATTCCACCAGTCTTCCTTAAGCTCTCCGCTTCTATGAAGCTTTAGGATGTCATCACACACGAGCCCTTCCCAGACTTGTAGAGTTTGAAGCAGCATCCCTAAACCCCCGGGGCCAGATTCTAGTAAACAATATTCTAGGATCAGTTACTGCGCGTCGTAGTAAAACAAAATATGTGTGGACCTACCGATAAGCCCAGGAACCTTCCTGCAGCGAATTATTGCCCTCAGACGACAGTCTTTCCACATTTGCACTTTCCAGGCAATATCGTTCTCACTGCACCTAATGGTCATGCAGTATCCTTCAGCGGTTTCACCAGGAGCGAGGTCCGAGGAAGTGATTTCATGGCTATGGGTTTTGCAGAAGAGGTCGGCAAGTTCACTTAGAGTCTCAATAGCTTTCTCCTTAGTAGAAGGGTGAATTTCGGGTTCATGAGCAGCAGACATTTTATAAAAGCTAGAGTAATTTGGTGGTGGGGGAGAAGAGTTTGGCAGCGGATGAGGATGAAGAAAAAAGTAGGTTAGAATGGAGGCGAAGGAAGGGAAGGGAAGAGAGGAAGAAAAAAGATCTGACAAGACAGCAAGCAGATCCCACTTTCAATTCATAGATCTACTGGGAATTAAGCCCTAGAAAGTAACAATAGAAAAACCAACCTCGAGAGGGTTCATGCATAACAGGAAAATCCACCGACGAGCCTACAGCAGTTTCTCATAGCCTAAAAACTGAATGAGTCACATAGAAATATGTGAGAAAATCCCCAATGAGCCCAAAAGATACGTCTTAACAATTTCAATCCACAAGCACGGAGGAGCACAACCAACCCTCACCTCCGCTACATACTCACAGCCTCTCACTCGACCCGGTCCGCCAACTAAGGTCATTTGGTAACTAGACAGAGGCCAAAGCACACAAAAATTGCAGGTTTTCGGGCTATCATTGCCTAACTACCATAGGTAGAAATAGCATAGAAAAAATTCAAAAGGTAATTTGCTATAATAGCACCCACACAAAAAAGTGTGGGATTTTTTCCTTCAATTCTCCTGGGTAGTGAGGAGTGGAATGCTCTTTCCGTCATGGTACCTGCCAAGACCAGGGTTTTGGTATGGGAAAGATGCATTGCAATACACCTTACCCAGTTCATGTGCCCACAGCTCTGCACAAACTCTAGACAAAAACTCGAAATAAATATATGCTATGCTTCAGATATGGTATATTTTGGAAAGTTTTTCCGAAGCCGAGTTTTAAGACATGAGGAAATATAACGGCTTAAAAACAAGCAATTTTGGTGTGTTTTGGCCTCTGTCTGGTTGCCAAAACCACCCCTATCGCTAATAGTAGATGTCCTTTGGTAACAATACAGTGCTTAGCGGCCGCCAACACCACTTCAAACAATAACCAGTATAATACCCTTACCTTCTTATGAAATCTTACCATTATATAAGTTAGCCTATATCATATAATTATAATAGTAAGAGTCCACTTACTCGCTATATTCTCTTTTCCAATACCGTGCCAACGATAATATCGAGGTTATTCGAAGATGCTTCCCAAAGACCTGCAAGTTTACTCAACTAACCAAGTAAGAATAGACTACGCTTGGCTTCTCATCATGTGTGGTTACAGCATAAAATGGGAGAACGGCCATTCTCTAGTCCACTTCAACAGGGCAGTAATATTGTCTCACTCTTAGCAAAAGAGACAAGCGAACCGCGTTAAGCTCCACTAACTGATAAGTAGATCCTAGTGATGGTATGATAATCCCAGTAGTAGAACGTTATACTGGAGGAGCACATTAGGGCATGTATGGAGGTATAGGGCATGAGCGGATATGTAGGGCTCAATGTGCACGAGCAGAGTTTTCACCACTTAGAGTGATCTGTAGTTAGTAACCTCCATAGCGAATACAACCACAACGAACTTTCCTCCCGTTACACTAACGCACGATCAACCACCCTCCATCACCTAATCCATCGTTCATCGGTATACTCTATTTCAACACCCGGCCGGCTTACTGTGCTTTCGGGGCTGCCCAGTTGGCTGGCTTGCATATCTATTGTAGACGTGTAGGCCCAAGCTTGGCCAAGGAGATAACAAGCCTTGCTGAAGAAAAGGGATCAAGTTTCTGCCACGATGCAAGTAGCTGCGTTCGTGGCCCAAGTCCGGTGCAGAATCGAGCCCCTATGGTTCATGCACTCCAAAACATGCACTAACCCTTTTTGTAAATTTGAATTGAGAATAGAGCAACTTCAAACTGTTAATATATATACAGTATGATACATACATATATATGTTAAATAATTGAATCCCCCAAGTTTACCATATCCATCCGCCACCCGGATCACCACCACCCCCCACCCAGCAAACGATTACTACTACCCATAACTTAATATCCATATCTCCCTTCAAACCCTTCAGTAGCATTAGTGATTTGAATTATGCCAGTGAACTTATTCAAATATAGCCTACCAACAAACCCTTTGACAAAGCCCGATAGTCACCAGCACTTGACACTAATTTCGAAATCTTGGCAAATTTTCTGCGCAGCCATTCAAAGAAAAGGTTTCCCCAGCCCAGAGAGCATAAACCATACAATATTTACTATCGCGCAAATGAGATAAACCATTCCGGTTCAAAAAGGAGTTGGGTCAGCGAAGGGGGGGAAACGACTACCGTAATATAAGTGATGAACTTAAATGCTTAATCGTCGACCCTGAGGCTATTTGGACTATTTGATACACTTCATGGATACCTTTATGCGCTGCCCTTCGTTCAGGCAGACCGTGCTCCTGTAATACACAAGCACCAGCTAGAAGGTTAATGAGCAGTTAATTTAGGCTAACCAGAGAAATATTCCCTGTCTTGTGTGACACCCGCCTTGTGCCTTGTACGCCTTCATATCATTTACGGTGCCGGAGCGCAGTACAGTATGTTCCTAGGTTATTTTTGTCCCTGCTGTTTATTGGCATACAGCACCGTACTAGTAGAAGCACGCACAGCCACCTTCCACGAGGAGAGGAACATATTGGCAGCGGCTAATTAATTAAACTGCCAAACGAGACGAGCTACGATAATCTGCACTTGCACATGCGATTCCAGATCCTGAGGGGGCGCCTAAGCGAATTCCAGAATACCGGTATGGCACCTACAGACAGATCGCCAGGTAGTCCTCGCGTCCACTACCGGTATATTCTCTAGAAAAAAATAATAATACCCCTAACCCTTTAAGAACCTTAAGATCTATCTGAGTTGGGATAAAAACAAAAATTCCTTGATCCCGTTTAATCTAATTAGAAGTTGGTTGCACCTGCCGATCCCAGGTGCAAGTTCACGAGCTACCAGTAACTCATAGCTTACCGGTATTTGTCTCAAAAGTTGACTATCGCCATAGCGCGCAAAGGAATCATGCAGTGGCTTGATACGAGTAAAAATGTGGGTAAATTTAAGGGTCAAAGGCTAATATTTAAAGGGCGCCCATGGTATTCCCTCCAGAGATGGAATGGATGAGTTGAGATATGATCTGTACGAAATACTACAAAGTACAGTCAAACCTCGCTATCCCGGATCTCGATAATACGGATACCTCGCTCTCCTGTATCAAATGCTGTGAATTCAAAAAAATTTCATAGTAAAACTTGACCTGTTATCCCGGATCAACGGATTCTTTGGATTTTGGTCATCCGCGACAGCGAGGTGCGACCGTACTAACACAAGCTCCGACATACCAAGTTAATTTCCTAACAACATGCCCGAGAAAAGCGCAATTCTGCCGCACTGATCTCGACAATAGCACGGTTCCAGTTCGTACTAAAAGCTCATTGGAACCGAACCAGTCCCCCCAAGAATAGTGCCTGCTGTGTTTCTGACTCCGCTGGCTCTTGCTCCCTTTGGCGGTTTGAGCCACATTGTTCGGGTTATTCTTAGAATCTGGGGCTGGGGCTGGGGCTCTCGGGAAATTAATAAGGTTTCACGCCAAGATCGTTTATCCGCCCCAAATGTGCACTCGAGGCTATCTCAATTTCTAGTCAGGTACCAGTAGGGCTGAGCTAGAGGGAGAAGACTGTTTGCTCCACCCCTCCACTTGCTACCGGTACGCTTATCGCCAGGAAAGCGTAATGACCAGATATAGGGTGGCCGTTAACATGGCGAAAAATCCAATTACAGTATCCGGCTTTCCCCCTCAAGTAAATTAGTCGCAAGGAGATCATGTCTTACTCGAACACAGTGGGCACAAGTGGTGCTCCACAGGCTTATGCCCGAATTTTAGGACAGGTCTAGGTACGGCGCTTAGTCTACATTGCTCTTTTCAGCTAAAGGCGAGATTGAATCAATGTGGCGGGCTTACCAACTGCCAGCGAGTGCATCTATTGGTGGCTTTGACTCTTGCTACCTTGACAAGTACCGGTACTGCCCCTCACTTTCTTGGCAATAACCGTCTTTGCTGGCCAGCTGGATCAGAGTGTGAGTGAAGTTTGGTATGGAAGGGGGCCCAAACTTTCTTTCGTGAGGTGGACGAAGGAGTGCGGAGGAGATGTATGGCCGGCTGAACTCGAGCCTTTCACTGGCCTTACACGCAGGCGAGAATTAATCCTGATACATTAAAAGGAAGTCTTGAGAGTTGTTCGCTTCATGTTCCAAACACCGTCACTGACTTCGTCCCCTCATTCATGGTGTGGGTGAGCATCACAACCGCTAACACGCAGAAGGACTGGTTCGACTCTTTTACTCGACATCCTATTTCGTGCCTGAGTGGGTCCCGAGTTGGGATCTCACCGTACCGTACCGTACTAAGGTGGTGGGTGTCACACCTCATCCCGACAACTTGCTGCGGCTGACACCAACCTTCCTTGACCCCCTGCATTTTCTATTGATTCAAGTTGCACACCGTACCCTACTTTTATATAACTTCTGCCACCGTCCCTAGTGCCCTCACTTTCTATTCTACCCTCCTCTCATATATCCTTCCCTTTCCCAGTCCTTTTATTCTTTCTTTTCTTTCACTCTTATCCACACCACACACCACCACCCCACACTCGCTCTGATACAAACAACTACTAACGGACCCATCTCGAGAAAACATTGCTATGAAGACCGCTATCTCCATCGCTATTCTGGCGGCTGCCACAGTACGTGGCGCTGTCCATAATTCAACTGTATCCGCTACTTCTGTCGCCGACAAATTCCCCGTCATCAATTTTATGGGGCCTACCATCGAGGGTGCTTCTGTCAACCGCAAAGGAGAGCTCTTTGCCGTGAACCAGACACACTTCCTTTCTCTAAAATCCAACAGTAGCGATCCTAAGAATCCCACACTCATCGGTCCTGGAGATAAGACGAGTCACTTTGCCAGTTCCCGTTTCACTCGTACCCAGGACGTTCTTATTGGTGATGCCGTTGGCCACGCCATTTGGCAACAGGACTACGACAACAGTGCATTGAAGCGACGGTGGAAGGGAAGGCTCCCCAAGAGGGCGTACACCCCATTCCTGATTAACGACAAGCTCCTTCAGCCCAATGACTTTACCATTAACGGCGCAGAGACATACATCTACATGTCCGGAATGAATTACACCGCCACCACACAAGCAGGCGAGCACGGCGATGTTTGGTACTACAACATCAAGACCGGTGCCTCCAAGCAGGTGTCGAAGGATGTCATGAGAAATGCGGGAATTCATCGTTGCAATGGCATCGACCTCTCCCCCGATGACAAGTACCTTTATGTTACCTCCGCCCAGAACGTCAACAACACCGTCACGAGCACCAAGGTCTACAAGTTTGAGATTGACCCCGCCACTGGCGAACCCAGAAACCCCACCACCGAGGTGGACCTCTACCAGGTCCTTTCCAATGCCGGTGTCAAGGCTAGGGAGAACGGCATGGACCCCGATGGAATGCGCATGGACGTTGAGGGAAATCTCTTCATTAGTTTGAACGCCATCCCCGGTGTCCTCAGATGGAACACTAAGGCCCCTGGCGATGGCACTTACATCCCTCTCACGACTGTCTTCGCCCCTAGCAATCTAGAATTCGGCGGTGACGATGGGAAGACTCTCTATGTCGTTGGGCGCTGCCAGGACCTCAAGTCGGCCTGTGTCGATGCCTACAAACATGACAAAGCTGGCCGCGCCATCACCAACCTCCGAGGTACCACACCTCCTGGAGCCAATCCAGGAACCGGTGGTGGATACCCCGGAAACAACACTAGTAAGTCTATTTCTCAGCCATCTCAATTCTGATTTCGCCTCGCTAATTATAACCCCTCCAGCCCCTAACATCCCGAACCCACCCACTACCGGCGGCGGTGGCAATCAAACCGATGCCGAAAAAGAAGAAATGAAGAAGAAGCTTATAGAGTGGATCAAGATCATCGAAAAGTACATTGCGACATGGCTCAGCAATGGAAACCCTAATCCTTCTTAAAGCTAGATGAAATCATTATTTCCTTACCATAATGCCGTGTCCATTTTTTCTTTTTCGGCCCTTTTTTTCCCTCTTCTTTTTTATCAAAACGAAAAACATTTTATCCCGTTAACTACTTTACTTACTACTTGGATGGGTGACATGATTATTAGAAAAAGGTCATTAACTTACTTCATGAGCATCGTTTCCCTTGTTTTTTTTATCCTTCTTCCTTTCTTTTTTTTACATACCTCCAGCCTTTTTTTTTTTTTTCCTTTCACCTATTTGCTATTTTCCTTTCCTCTCGCCCCCTCCTTTCCCACCACCAACACAACACAGTAATCTACCAGGGTGGGAACAGCCCGTCCCACCCTTCACATACCACCACTAGGATAGGACAGTGCGGTGCAGGAAACACCGTAGGGAAAACCGGACAGCGGCCTCTCTCTATCACACTTTGTTATTATGTTCTCCTCTTGTCTTATATATCATATCATGTATTGTAGCATTGCGTATGGGGTTCGGCGTTTATAATATTATTATCCATTGGCATTCTTCTTCTTTTGTCGTTCCTGTGATGTGAAAAAGGGGAATGCGTTGCGTGAGGTTAAGGTATGCTTATTGGCCGCGCTAAGTTAGATTAGCTGACATACCGTTTCTGGCATCCTTGCTGTTGTCTGTGCCAAGTGTAACTTGCTAGGGCATGATTGTCCAGCACACGACTGGACTGTGTTCTACGGAGGTACTCGGGGCAGGGGTAAAATCCGTGAACACTAGGGTAGTGATTGGCAACAAGCTCAATAACAAAATATTCGAGGTTAGCCATTCAGCAGGCTGGAGCACGGTGTGTAAGTTTTGTAGGTTACACAGGGGGTGAGGGTGGCGGTCCGGTGGACTGATTGAGTGAAGTTACCCTACCGACCGGTGTGTGCTTGCTTAAGGTAAGCCAAAGAGAATTTTTCATCATATCATACGATACTTGAGTTTCCGGTATCATGCTTCGGAATATTGGAAACGTTAGGGTAAAATGGGTTGAAGGTATTCGCAGAGCATCTGTCCAAAAATTAGTGCTAATTGTAATTCAAAATTTAATAATATTATTATTGATGGATTCAATCAATTCTTTGTTTAAACCCTAGCTATCTAACTTATCCCACTACATGAAATTGTGGGCCAATTCTTGGAGTTAATATTTGTGATTTAAGCCTCATGTTGGATCCCTGCCACAAACGGTTTTGTTTGCCTTGTGCTCTATGCTCGAGTCGGACATGGAATCTCACTCGGAAAAATATTGGCCTTTAGGGTTGGGGGGCGCTAAAGGCTGCCCAAGGTCCCGGTAAGGTAAACTTGAAATACGGTAAAAACTCGGTAGATCCACCACGGTTTCGGGGATCTCAATACAAGTACTCGAGTAGCACTTCTTGACCAACCCACAACAGGCTTAGAAGAGTGGGTTAACAAAATAACGGGTATCAGTTAATGAGATCAAACAAGCTCGGCTCTCTAAGCTATCTTATCTGGGCAACACTATTCCTTCTTGGGGTGTCTCGTCTCGGATTGCGAACGCCAAGGGCCCGATTGCCGATAGAGTTTTTACGGTGGTTGGTTACCCTACCCTCCCTGCCTCGGTCAACAACCAAACTCTCAACATAACTTACTCTGCTCCACAGAGACCCGTTCTCGTCTGCCACCACCTCCGGATTCATCCCCACAATTATATCGGCAACTAAGGTTCAAAATGTCACTTAGAAGCCCACTCCTCCGTACAACGCTTCAATTCCGGTGCTTCCCTGCAACAACAACTACAACTCGACACCTAGCAACCACCTCCCCCCAACCCCCCAGCACAAGCAACAGCAGTGGTAAAAAGCGCCCACCGACAACCTTCACAGACAAGCTCAATGCGGGCCCCTCCTTCTCAGACTTTGTCACGAACGGCACAGCACCAATCACTAGCGCTGAAGAAGCGCTAGAACTCGCCTCGGCCACTACTACCACCAAACCCCAAGCCTTCGACAAGTACGGAAACCCGATCACCCGTCTACCAACCTGGCTCAAGACGCCAGTCCCCACGGGCGCCAACTTTACCCGCATAAAGTCAGACCTGCGCGGACTGGGCCTGCACACCGTCTGCGAGGAGGCGCGATGTCCAAACATCTCCACCTGCTGGGGCGGAACAGACAAGTCCTCTGCCACCGCAACGATAATGCTAATGGGCGATACCTGCACCCGCGGCTGTCGCTTCTGCTCCGTGAAGACTTCCCGCGCCCCCGCGCCCCTGGATCCGCACGAGCCGGAGCACACGGCCGAAGCGCTGAGACGGTGGGGTCTCGGGTATGTGGTCCTCACGTCCGTCGATCGGGACGACCTGCCGGACGGCGGGGCCGCACATTTCGCCGAGACCATCGCTAAGATTAAGCAGCGGGCGCCGCAGATTCTTGTTGAGGCGCTCACGGGCGACTTCGCGGGGGACTTGGATTGCGTGAAGAAGGTTGCTGAGAGCGGGTTGGATGTGTATGCTCATAACGTCGAGACGGTGGAGGATCTGACGCCGTATGTTCGCGATCGGAGGGCGACGTTCAGGCAGAGTTTGGAGGTGCTCCGGGCGGCGAAGGACTTTCGGGACGGGTTGATTACGAAGACTAGTATTATGCTCGGATTGGGCGAGAGGCGGGAGGAAGTTCTCGACACCCTAAGAGGTTTTCTCCCCCTACCACCACACATACCGGTATTGGGGATAATACAGGTGGCTAAATAATAGGTACGTAAGAACTCCGAAAAGCCAACGTCGACGTCGTCACCTTCGGACAGTACATGCGTCCTACCAAGCGCCACATGAAGGTCACAGAGTACATCACCCCAGAAGCATTCGACATGTGGAGGCTCAAAGCCCTGGAAATGGGCTTCTTGTACGTCGCTAGTGGCCCACTAGTCCGTAGTAGTTATAAGGCCGGCGAAGCCTTCATCGAGAATGTGCTGAAGAAGAGAGCCGTCAGGAAGAATGCTACTACTACTCTCGAATCCCCACTGGGCCGTGGATTGGATAAACTTACAACGGAATAAATAATCGAGTTGAGGGGTTGGGGAGGTGGTGGTGGCGGTGGTGGTGGTGGACATTTACTTAGATTTCTTTTCTATTCGAATACGATAGTATTATTCGAAAGCTTCCGATAACTAGATTTTATCATGGGAAAGCTGGGGGTTATTTTTTTATTTTTTCTTAAGAGCACTTTATTACGGCGTTAGGTAAATAATCGATTCAACTAATTTCTAAAAGTGTAAGATTCCTATCCCCTCGGTGGGAAAATTGGTCTCATGCATTAGCTTCGATTCTAGTTACTAATATGCCAACGGACATCAAAAGCAGGTTGTCATTATTCCACTGCCTAGACTAAAGCTAACCTAACCTTTAGGGGTCAAGCTTATCCATGTAATATAGTTAATTTAGTCAAGCTAATGCATAGAACTAATTTTCCCACTCTCACCCGAACCGGGAGATAGAACTTATTATATTCATACCCACCTCATGTGCCGGGTGGTTAAAAGCCCAAACTCATATAAGCTAGACTGAATAATATCATTCTGCTACGATACATGACCACTTTATCAGCTACTATTGGGATAGCTCTCCCATTCATGGCTTTCGTTTACTTGCATCCTACTACCACGAGCGGTGGCATGCTCCAAACTCGCTGGAGAAAAGATCACCCTGGGATTGGGATGGAATGGGATGTAACTTAGTAGTGGTTTGACGCTATAATCGACTTCGTTTGTCTGGTGTATGAGAGTCAGTGTGGAGCTCTAGGTGCGGTGGGTTGGGGCGGTAGTGGTTTCTTGGTGGGTGTTGGGGGGGAGAGTTTGAAGTTCGCGGTACAGACATAGTTTATCACTCGGATATTGTCATGGTTATTTTTTGAAAATGCCCGCACTGTGAGGCTGTAGTGGTACGCGTATGTTCCAGCAGAGGATTGCGCAAGCTATGAAAAGTTTTCTCTCACCTGTTTTTCTTTCCTTCTTGTTCTTTCCTCGCTTCCTTCATACTTTCTTGTCCTTAACTCTCCTTAAGACTTTCCTCTCCATTTACTCAACACAATCAATCGCGATCTTCATCTCCGCTAAATACAAACTCTATGTCCTCACATGGCCTCCCACTCCGCTCCGTAAAACCTTCATCGTCGATCGTTGCTTCCGCATTGATTATTTTCAGCAATGCCATTATCTGTGCTGTTGTATGCAGAAATTCCGAAGCCCCTCCCCTCACCAGACTAACGGTCTTATTTTATCTAAACCTTTCTGATCTACAACCTTGCCTTCACCTCCTCCTTAAGACTCTCCTCAATCAGCCTAACCGCCTCCTCGGCCATTCCGTAACTCGCTTGATCTATCACAGCCACCGCCACCGTCAGTATCCATAATCCGGGATAAGGCAAGTATGATAGTGAGAAACGTACAACCGAATCCCCCCGCCCCATAATTATGCACAACTCTTACCCCCCCAATAACCTCCTTCTCGACCCTGGCCCCGCCCATCCTAAGCGGCCTCAAGCCCACCCCGTGTCTTATAACATCCAGCCCCTCAACCCCTTTTCCCTCTCCCACCAACTCTGGACACCACTCCACCGCCCTCTTCATAATCCTTTTAGCAGTCGCCTTATCCGGAACAGAGCTCCAATTCCCCATCTGATACGTCCCTCCCAGAACCGTACCGCCGCCGGCCGCACGAGTCATTATGTACATTACCTCGTCGTCAGCATCATCTGTGCCAGAGGCTGCGATCATGGCGGGCGCAGTGTTGCGGACTAGGACTATTTGTCCGCGAGCTGGGGTTAGTCTCGAGTCGGTGACGCCGCCGAGGGTGGCAGAGCCCAGGCCGGTACAGTTTACGACTACCATGTTGGAGGAGGAGGAGGAAGGGGCGGAGGATGTGAGGTGAAAGTCAACTGCTTGACAGATGTGCGTCAGTGTGCCCCGGAAGAACCTTACCTGCTGTTTGAGGCATTGAGACAAGAGGTATGGCAGGTATATCGCCGGATTAATGCACATCGACTTCCACCTCGTGCCAAAGTCGGCGCCTAGCGGGAGTTCCGATTTCGGGATTCTTCGGAACTACCTACCTACATTAGCCCACCCTCACTTACTATACTCCTAAGCAGGCAATGGCACAGTACCTCCGGAACGATACTAGCAAACCAAGGCCTCTCCTTCAACAATTCGGAAAACCAGTTCGCCGAGACGCTCCGCGAGTCCTTCTCCCGTCCGTAGATTATCGCGTCTTGGAAGTGAATGCCGGCCTCGGGAACTTGGGTGGTTAGTCTATAAAGTTCCGCAAAAGTGATCCGGTCCCATTCCGCTTCTCGGGTGCCCAGCGCCGATACGCTGTGCCGCTTTAGCGAAGGATACAGGGTGGGAAGAGAGGCCTTGTCTCATACGGAAGGTAGTTTGCTCCCGCCCATGGAGAGGCATACTCTATGTCGTAATCTCCCGGCATATGTTTTGCCACGACGGCCACGGAATGTCCGCGTTTTGAGAGGAGGAGGGCGGTCGTTAGCCCTGCTACTCCAGCGCTGGTTGGTACCGTTAGCTGTTGAAGCACCACTCAAATATTCGGGTAAACATACCCAACCACGACGATTTTGCTTTTCTCACCCATAGTTTGTTACTTTGAGCGACTTTTTGATGAAGTTCACTCTAGGGAGTGACGTGTGTGGTTGGAAGCGGCTACGGGCAGTGGCATACCGTCTTATCTTCCGTTATCTGGTTTGCCGCCAAGACTGGGCATTCCTTGTGGTTAAAAGGTTAAATGGCGTCTGGACCCTGAAATCGGCCCTTTCTACCCGAGTAGATGCGGTAGCTTGCCCCGTTCACGAGCCGTTTCCTAGGCGCCACAGCTACTATATCTGCTAACCCCCTCCTGGGAGAAGATCGACTGAAACTCTTTCGTTCGCGATTTCCTTAGCTTGCGGTCCTTGATCTCTGTCGGGATATACAGCTGCCCCGCCCTCTCTCAAAACCATACCCTACGGTACTGCTATAAGTTATGGGGCATATTTTGAATCTATTGCGATGCTTCGGGACTACTAGGATGCGCATTTGAGGGGAGGTTGTGCTTAATTATTGTTACAGCTACTCGGCGAAAGTCATCTTAAAATGAATTTCTCTTTGCCCATGGAATGGGCTCCGATTCCATGTAGTCCCCAATTGTGCGATCCCCCCCGCCTTAGTCGGCCAAAATCTCCACCGAAGGGAAACCCCGTTTCCCGACTACTTTTGCTAAATGATTGTGCAAATATTAGCAGTGCGTTGGGTAAGTCCATACAAGACCTCGCTCAAAGGCAGATAGATGTGTGGTAATTTATGTGGTAAACGGATCTAACTGTGTTAAAATGGTAATATCAATCTACCCGTATTAACTCAATACAGTAATTGAGTACGATAGCGCTTTGGCGGAGTTTGATCGCCTAAGACGAGTAAACCTGGAGAAGATCATAGTTAACAAGGGACTGGGGCTTCTTGCAGCAGTCAAAGCGATCTTCCTATTCCTCTTTTGTTCACTACTAGGCTCTTTAGGGAGCTTTTGTTTCAAAATTAGAACCCTGCACGGAGATATTCAATTTGTCGAGCTAATACGGTATCATTTAGAGGAGAAAACAAAAGAGATGATCCAAAAGGTAGAACAAATAAAATAAAAAAAAGCGATCATACATGAAGGGGAGGAGGATCCATAATGGGAAATAGACAATGAAACGCAACAAAAGCTGCAACGGCGAAAATAAGACGAGAAAATACCCTCCACCTCTTTATTCCAAATACGTTCAACAGAAACTCGAAATTCTTCATCCATTAAATATCCGGGAAGTTTCCAGTAATTGTGCACGTGCGTTGTGTTGCAAGGAGACGAAAAATTCCACACCTGGAGAATTTGAAAGCTCAGGCATAAGGGCCAATGAGAAAGGGAAAGAAAGGGCACGTCAAGGAAAATATATCAAGGGCGCGTCGTGGACTCCGGGAGCCCGAGGAGGGGGTACAGAGGAGACGAAGGGGGTCTGGGGGAAGGCGGTGGGCACGATACCGGGATCGCAGATGGCCGTGATCAAAGGGTCGAAGAAGGTAAAGAAGCCTGGAGCTTGTCAACCGCAAACAAGGCTGGGGATGGAGGTTTCCATGCTCGCAGTAGATTCGCCACTTCTTCGTGTCCCTTACTAGACGCATACCAGAGCGGTATGTGACCATTTTTGTCTGGTACGGTGGGGTTAATGGCTTCCTGCTCCAAAAGTCGCTTCACCACTGACTCTTCCCCTCTCGTTGCAGCCCACGAAAGTGGTGTCTTGCCCTCATTGTCTGGCTTGTCGGGATTGACGCCTTTCTGCTCCAAAAGCAGCTTCACCAATGACTCGTGCCCTTGCGCAGCAGCTGCGATGAGGGGTGTCCTGCCCTCGTTGTCTGGCTTGTCGGGATTGACGCCTTTCTGCTCCAAAAACAGCTTCAACAATGATTCGTGCCCTCGCGCTGCAGCTGCGATGAGGGGTGTCCTGCCCTCATTGTCTAGCTGATCAAGGTTGACATCTTCCCGGTTTAGAAGTTGCTTCGCTACGGACTCGTGCCCTTCGGCCGCAGCCGCGAAGAGGGGTGTATGGCCCTCGTTGTTTGCCTGGTTAGGGTTGACATCCTCCCGGTCTAAAAGTTGCTTCACCACTGACTCGTGCCCTTCTCTTGCAGCTGCGAAGAGGGGCGTCGCGCCCTCGTTGTCTGGCATGTTGGGGTTAATGTCTTCCCGGTCCAAAAGTTGCCTCACCACCGACTCGCGCCCTTCCATCGCAGCCACGAAGATGGGTGTTCGGTCCCAAACGCCCTGGTGGTTAGGGTTGACGTCTTCCCGGTCTAAAAGTAGTTTCACCTCTGCGTCGTGCCCTGCAATTGCAGCCATCAGGAGGGGTGTATAACCATCCTTGGCTGGCTTGTCAGCGTTGACGTCTTCCCGGTCTAAAAGTTGCTTCACCACTGACAGGTGCCCTTCCACTACTGCCACCCAGAGGGGTGTGTGACCCTCGCTGTCTACTTGGTTAGGGTTGATGTCTTCCCGATCCAAAAGCTGCCTCACCACTGACTCGTGCCCCTTCCTCGCAGCCCACCAAAGTGGTGTATCGCCAACGTTGTTTGACTTGTTGGGGTCCACGGATTCTAGTCCCAGCAACAGCTCCACCGCCTCCTCCTGCCCACCCCGAACAGCCCATGTGAGTGGCGTTATGCCCGCAGAATCTTCTTGGTTAGGATCACAGCCGCTCACCCCTAACAAACTAGTCATAAGATCAACAATCCCAAAGAACGATGCACAGTGTAATCCACTGAACAAGGAAGGAGAGTTGACTTCCGGGAAATCATCCGGATCCAATATTTGCTCAAAAAGCAAGTTAGCAGTTACGTGGTTCTTGTAATGGCCCAAGAGCTCCCTTGCAAGCAATATCGCACGATCCGAAAACTCTCTCATTGCATGAGTGCCCCAATATCGCGAACAATATTTGAGAAAGGGCATACTTGACGGGAAAGGCTTGGGCTTGGCCGGAAGGGCCTTAGCCTGGTCTGAATCCAGATAAGTCAAGCAGGATTCCGCCATTTCCGAGTGAGCTTGCGGGAAAAGGTTGCGATGAGTTGAGAGGTACTCGCGGAGTGTATGGTGGATCAGCCGGAAGGTCGAAGCTTCCTTATCTACGGAGACTAGTCCCTGGCAGCAGGCGAGCAACGTCTCCATTGCAGGAATATTGTCGATATTGAATTGTGAAGATCCAATCTCCACGGCGAGCGCATGACAGAGTTCATCTACCAGTAATGGCCTTTCCGAATAACATACCCACATCAATGTTGTCATGGCAAGTTTTGCTTTTTCCCCTCCTTGAGCTCCTATCCGTTCTAGTGTTGCTTGATATGCATCTCCCAACCCTAACCCATCTCCAATTGCATTCAGCCTATTTCGCCTCCGATAGATTGTCGTTTCACTTAGGATGGTTTCAATCTTAAGAGAAACTAGTAGGAATCTAGATTCGCGAATGTTAGTATAGGAGTTATAAAGGCTTCCCAGATCCCCCGCTACTACGTACGATTCCGAGATCTCTTTGGGAATTCCCTTTATAATATCATCCTCCAATCCACTATTCATCACTTCGGGAGTTGGGTCCTTCCTCAGTCTCGTGCGCAGATATGTGACTATATCGTCGTCTCTGGGCTTAATCGATATACTTGTTACTCTTCCACCTAGTCCCCTCTCAACCTCTCTCCGAATATGTGGCCTTCCCGTCATGAACATTCGAGTACTTGGCGACCTCTGGAGAATCTGCCCTAATGCATCAAGAACTTCAAATCGATGCTTCGGAACACACTCGTCGAGAGCGTCAACACATATGAATGTGGGCTGTAAAGATGCGATAGTTGCGACCATTTTCACAATATCAGGAAGTTTTAGCTTTCGACCACCAATCACCTTCCTCTGGCCCCCGAATATCTGCGCGAGTTCCTCCGGAATTATTCCTAACCCACCCAGAAGCTGTTTCACCAGAGAGCCGAGCATATTTGTCGGAAACTGGGCCTCCCGGGAAGCGAAGTCATAGTAAAAACAAGCCACTGCTAGATCTTTCTCTATGGCTTGGTCGCATAAATAGTCTATCACCACCGAACTACCATCGAGAGGTGTCAGCAATAACTCCCTGTGTTCGTTCCTCACTGGTGGTCTCTCATACCAGATGTAGCTCTTGCCCACCCCTGGGTCGCCATCGCAGAACAAGGTCGCATGATCAGATCCGTCCGTCTCGCTACCATTATACCAGCTTCTGAACTCTTCTGTTTCCAGTAGCCAGTCACCTATGCTATCCACCCGCTGATTGCAAATATCATGATGTCGCACATGGGGCTCTAAGGGCGACAGCCAGGCCAGGATTTTGGACTCATCATCGGGGGAATTAAAGGTAATGTTATTCGACACATTGAAAGAATTGGTGTTACCGGTGAAAGATCGAGACACATTGAAAGAATTGGTGTTATTGGCGAAATCTCCAGACATCCTGCGTGTTTTTCGCTGCTGAAATACTGTAGAGAATAGGCCGCTGAAGAGCTTTGGATCGGTTGACAATATTCCAACAAGTTTAGGAAAAGCGGGGTTCATTGCTCAGTCCTGCAACTGCCCAATCAATTGGTGGGGAACTTGTGAAACCAAAACTCTTGCGCTGGGGCTTCTACTGGAGCACCACTCCAAGCAAGCCTCCGGAAGAACCACCACACTTCGCTTCCAGCCAGCTAGCCGAGTATCTCTAAGGACGAATGGGGAGTATCCCAACCCCTGCGAGCAATAAGTTAGCCGATGTGTTTCTGGATTGAATGTTGGAGTTATAATCGAAGCTCTTATGATGCAAACAGCAGAATAGATGTAAAGTCTTGGGTAAGAGGGATTTCACAGATTGGTGTTTAATATATATATTCGTTAACTAAAGAAAAGAGCCACCGCCATTCCGTGGCATACGGACTGGTGGAGCATTTGCTGTGATTTTTGCTCGCTGCAAGATTGGTTGGGGTGAGATAGTCCCGTTTACTTGGCCAACAGTATTCGCGATCTCCTAGCTTTATCCCTTCTTTTCCGTATGGCTAAACCCACCACAATTACAATCACACCTCGCTATAAATAAATCCAGGTATTCGGGGCCCCTCGTTCGTTATCCCATCGTTCGTAGATGGGATACATTTGCCCAAGTATGATACCGTTACTAGAATAATTGGCCCTCGCGCTAGTCGTTGGAGTTGCCTCTCCTGGTAAGGCCGGACGACTAGCGTGAGGGCCAATTATTCCGGTAGAACACCGAAATCCACCTACTGTAGTTGGTCACCATACTAACCAAAATCATATTCCCTATCCAACTCTCACTCAATCAAATAACAAAGTTCATAGAAATCACAAAGAGTAAGTTTTGGCTACTTCTATCTCAGCTTCCTTTCAATTATCTCAGCTTCCTAAGGTGCGTTCATTTCAATTTTATAACAGAAGACAATGCGGTAGCCAGATACCATATCATAGCATACAAGTGGGGGGGAAACCGACGAGCTACGATATCATAAAAACTTACAGGTGCCCCGAAGCATTCTAGTCTGTCCTTAACTCATATGCGGGGAACCAGCCCTAAGCATGGATACCCCATTACGAACTAAAAAAAAAAACCCCCCTTCAGCATAGAATACCAGTCGGACTATCGTATGAGGATCTTACTGTACTAATTCATCGGCTCTCCAGTCACCCTGATTCTCTATCCACCTATATCGTAATGTAATCTAACGGGCATTCCAAGATCAACAGTCAATTCAATTAATCTCCCGACACCAGTATTCAGCTCACTAGCTACGCTCCTGCCGGGCGTGAGCTTCAATTTGTTCAGACAAAGCTTGCTTTTGATGTAGGTGTGGGGTACCGTACGAGGAAACGCCCCTCCCGCTTCTGGGTGGACTATGGTACAAGTTCTTTTTCTTTTTTCTTTCTTTGCTAATTCCTCCAATTGCTTTAGGGTACAATGGACTATGGTACAAGACCCGGCAAGAAATTATAGAATAGTTCTTTATAGTTAACCGGCCAAATATATCTGTCCTTTCCTTTCCCGTTATTGGGTTGCCACCCTTGTAGCCTATCGACGGGGGCTGTAGTGCTAAGAGCAGTGGATCGATGCATGGCATTGGGTGAGATATCATTACCGCAGGGGATAGTCTAGACGAAAAGACTTGTTTATAACAATACGGTACATTCAAAATAATCACACACATTAGACAAACTCCCCCGGAAACTCTAATAACCACAAATAGATAGATCCCAAGTATAGGACTGTTACAGAAATATTGGAAGAGAGTGGAGAAAGAGAAGAAAAAGAAAGAAGAAAAAAAAATTAAAAACTAGAAGCAGGTCTACCTAATTTGAATAGTGTCCAAAAGGCCTTCGCTCTCAAGAAGGAGGACGATTTGGTGGACAATGTTACGGACGGTTTGCTTGCCGGCATCCACAACAAGGTCAGGCTTGATAGGATCCTCATACGGATCATCTACGCCCGTAAACCCCCTGAGTTCGCCATTTGCTGCCACGCGCGTATAACTTACCCCGCGCTTGTCCTTTTCTACTCGAGTAGATGCGGTAGCTTGCCCATTCACATGCTGTTTCCTAGGAACCATAGCTGTCTCCTGACCCCTCTCTTGGGAGAAGATCGACTGAAATTCTTCCGTTCGCGATATCCTTAACCTACGGTCCCTAACCCTTATCGGGATATACTAGGTACAGCCGCCCCCCGCCCTCTCGATAATGCCCGGAAACACGACCTCCTGACAGGTTTTATGGAAGTGATAGAAGTTGTTGAGATAGTCTAAGTGCACCGGTCGACATAACACTTACTAGCGGCGGTCTAGAAGGTGGAGAATGCCGGAGACCCCCCGGGTAATGTTTCTGATCACCAAAACCATACCCTACTTCTACAAGCTAAGGGGCATATTTTGAATCTATTGCGATGCTTGGGAACTATTAGTATGCGGATTTGAGGGGGGGTTGTGCTTAAGTATTGTCACAGCTACTCGGCAAAAGTCATCCTAAAATGTAATTTCTCTTTGCCCGCGGGATGGGCACCATCTCCAATAGTCCCCAATTGTGCAATCATCCCCCTTAATTCTACCAAAATTTCCACCGAAGGGAAACCCCGTTTCCCGACTATTTTTGCTAAACGATTGTGCAAATAGTAGCCTATTTGAGTAACCGTGATAGGAAAAACCCCGTTGTCTACTAGAGGCGTAGTACTCAGAATTCCTCAAAATCTGTATTCCTCAGTATGTCCGTGATGGAAACGATGAGGAGCGTGTACAAGTAGATTTACTCCCGATTACTCAAATAGGCTAGTGTTCAACATTTTAATTGGGGCTGAATGTCTCAGCGGTTTAAGGGATACAAACAATCCTAGCAGTCTTTTGCTCCATCTCCGCTGCAACATCCCTGAGACCAGCAACACAAACCCTATCACAAAGTCAAACCATCCCAACAGACCAGTATCGGTAGGTTTTTCTGATTACCCCAGCCTTTGCACAAAAGTCAAGTTCTAGACTAACACAAGAAAGAATCAAGCATGTCGCCAAAACGGATTTTCGATAAATCTCAACGGATTGCCGGTTGGTCTTCATCCAGGAAAGGTGGAAATCAAGAAGCTGTCCGAATATCAACTGAATCATGGGTTGTAGATTACATCAGCAAACATCCTGGGGTGTTCGCAGCTCCCTTTGTGGGTCTGGGCGTAATTTTAAATGAGCGGAGCGGTCGTCAGGACATCAAAGATGATTTCGGGGTGAAAATTGACCTTGTCAGAACCGAGATGGCGACGAAAACCGACCTTGCGGAACTCAAAGCGGAACTCAAAGCGGAACTCAAAGCGGAATCGGCACATACACAGTCAATTGTACTTGGGTCTGCCTATGCGACAATGAAGGCACTATCAGGAGACCGCAAGATGATGACTACCTGGATGAAGGATATTGAAAATTGTGTCACTCATGGTGGACAAGCATGCGATCCGATAAAGGGAATCGCAACTGTCTATGCCAAGGGCAAGAAAGACTAAAAATTTTCTTTTTTCAGCAAGGTAATAACAATTATAGCTAGTAAGAATATATGACTAATTGAGGTTCTCTTACAGGTGCGATTGTGAGGCATGAGTGCGGACTCATGGTTGCGGAAGCCTATTTTTATATTATGATTACGACACTGCATTGTCAACAATTCGTGGACTGTTTGTAAGGAGATCACACCCTATATGGAGAACTTCAGGGGGCCTTATAAGTTGGGAGAGAGATGTGAGCAGCAAGTGCATCGCCGAGCTGAGAAAGCGAGAGAAATTGTGGAGAAGATTTCTGTTTGTGAGAGAGATTTCTATCTTCCAATTTTTTATCTTCACACCCTTCGGTTTTTGCGTTTATATCTCACCACACTAACGCCATTTCCTGACCCATTCGTACAAACAACCAAACGATAAACTGCCCAGATGATGAAACGTAACTTCCTCGATGAGCCAGCTCCAGCAACCTACGTCGCTTGTCTCCGTTTTGGTGCTACTGGATTCTCAATATGATCCGATATTTGTCCTAACAAGACACCTACGCTCTACCTCCCAGGACGACGATCCCTCCACCCCCGACGATGACAGAGCAATTACCACCCAGCAGGGATTCACTGACTCCTACCAGCTACCCATTGCTTAATTTCCTTCCCCGCTCTCTTGTTAACAGCAGTATGCCAGCGTATGGGAACATTGCACCCACATCCTCAGCCCTGGAATCCCAGTCGTTACACTTCATTGCGTTGAACAACATCTCTCCAAAAGGGTATATCTAATTTCCACTCCTAGGCTCTTGATACTATGGACCATGCTTTGAATTCGACGCCTCCATGTTCGCCCCTAGGATTGTCGCGGCCTTCCGGTCAACATAGAGCTTTAAATTAGAGTGCCTGAGATGTCTAGCTGGGAACATCTGGTCCATTTTTGACGAGTCACAGGATCTGGAGGGCTGCTCCGAGGCCAGCCATGTTGAATGAGCAGAGTGAGGTACCGGACATGCGTCTGTTTCGGCAGCGGCAGCGGCAGTGGCGGGTTGAGGTTTTCTTAACTAGGCATTTTTGCAGGGTTTGTGGGAAGCGTGCGGGATTGAAACGAAGAGGCGAGGTTTCTCCTGATAACAAGGCCCAATGAGGAAAGGTTAGAGGGTTTGAGACTTAACTTTACCCGCTTGGCATGGTGTTGCTATCATAATATCACAGCCCAGGGAATGCTATTTCACCTCCCGATTGAAAAGACCGATAATTGTCCCCCTGAGTTGGTGTTTTTCTTTCTTCTATTTTATCAAAACATCCTAAGAATAAATGATAGCCGATAAGGTCTACTCTGCCAGCACCACCGCCCCCGTCAACATCGCTGTCGCCAAGTGTGTTTTTACCCCTCCAGCTCCCGACTCAGTTCTATCCAACCCAGCCAGATCTTTCTCTCCCCTGCCCTATAACCCTAAAATCGAACAATGCCCTCTCTAACATATTCCTAAATAGGTACTGGCGCAAGCGTGACACCAAGCTCAATCTTCCCACCAATGCCTCTCTCTCCCAAGCCGACCTAAGAACGCACACAACTGCGGCCTCTAGCAGCACCTTCACGGTAAACTCCCTCTGACCAAATGGTGAAGCTCGGGACGTCTCGGGAGCCCAGAAAACTGCATGCTTGGCTCACTCAAAATTTTGAGAAAGAACTATGAGGACACTAATCCGTTCCTGTGTAAGTTGAGCAGGTACTGTGTTCATGGCGTTTCCGAGGACAACTTCCCTACTGCAGCAGAGCGTGCGTTCACCGCTGCTGGCTTCGCAGCTTTAGTTCAGCCTATTGCGGATTTGTATGAGCTGCCTGAGTGACTGACGGAGTTGTTGAAGGTTGCAAGACAGGGCTCCTGGTAGGGTTGCTGATGGCTGTTCGGTGGATATGGTACATGGGAGATGGGACAAGCAGTGGATGGGAGTGATTCGTATGCGGCTGAAGCGGCGCCAGCATCAGACCAGCCGGATAATAAATCCATTAATCCCGGCACACCCGCAGCGAATCAGGTGGTTTGTTCTACGGCTGGCATGCGGGTTATCGTATAAGCTCAAATAATTGAACTCTGTACTATGTCATTGGAGTTGGCTCCTATGGTAAGGTCTGGTGTTTTTCTGTTTTCATGTTTCTCAGAGGGGCTGAGCAGCTCCTTTTTGCTGCGATTCCCACCCCTTTTCCGAGGTAGGGAATTTTCGACTACATGGTACATAGTTCAATTCTTCAAGATTCTAAGGTATCTGGTATTAACTAGCGAGTGATAATTTATGAGGAGAATGACATCCTAGGAAGACTTTGAGAACCTAGCTAAAAAAAGAAAAAGTATTTAATATAAATGAGCAAGAGTGATTATACTACAGGCGCCAGTTAAGTTAACAAGACAGCCAAACAACAAAACCAACAAACCACCAAATGCAACTGCTATGCCCTCTCAAGCCCGACTCACACAAGCGGGTTGGGTTGACTTGCCCCGGGATTGCAATGCCGTTGCGTGGCCGTATACCTGTATTGGTGGTGTCTCGCTAGGCTATATATATGACCTTTAATAAATATAAGATTGAACTCACACAATTCAATTCCCCCGCGACCATTACCCCCCCACACATCCCACCACCTCCTCTAATCACATAATCAAAACCCACAAACAGCAATATGGCCAGCAGGCAGTCTCCCATCCCCATTCATCTTCTTTATAAGAATCGCCACACAGCTAGTCCCCTGCAGAACAAACCCTGTCCAAGCCACTCGTCCCAACTTTCACACAAATCCACCGTCACTCCAGGTGGTGATCCACTCCTCTTTGGCACTTTTAACCGCATTCTTCTGCATCCTCATATATGCAGGGCTAATGATTCCGCTACTCGCGATGTCGAAGCGTTTTTAAAAAAGACTGCTATTGCATACCACCTAAATTCGAGAAAAAGTACTAAATTTTGGCGGTATGCAATAGCAGTCTTTTTTAAAAACGCTTCGAGAGCGCGAGTAGTGCTGCTGGATGCTGCTTCCTTGCCCTTGCCGGGTATTCTCCCATGTGGCTTTTCGAGGGTGTATCCCATCACTGCCAGGGCATTGAGACCGATTGGTGGAGGTGATGTCCGGGTTTTGGCGGAGGGGGAGGATGGATGTCTTCAGGCATCCTCCTCCCATGGCATTCCCCTACCGCCCATACCGCCGTCGGCACTGGGTTTGGCAGCAGCGCGCACACCAAAAGACGAACTGACAACAAGTTCAACAACCCTCTCCAAAGTAGCCTTCTCCTCCGGCCTCTAGCGAAGCACGAAACTCGCCGTGCTAGAATCCATGCTTCACCCCTACCTAATGCAAACTCACACCATCCCCACGCTCCTCTCCCGCGGCTCCAACTTATCCTTCACGTGCTCCTTCATTTTGCTCAAGACTGCTGAGCTGCTGGGGTTCCGCGCACCCTGAACCTCTACTCCGAACTGACTGACTCGCTGCCGGACGTATTCTGGGACTCTAGGCACGGGGTTGGACTCGAATGGTATTATAACGTTGTCGGCCACCGGCTGGACGTTGATGTGAGCATTCGACAGTTGAATACGAAGCTGAATTACGCTTGCAGCATTGTTGAGGTTTTTACGGAGAGGCTGAGAGAGAGGAATTTGCTCCTGCTCGAGTAGATTCGCATCATCTTCATTACAATTGAGGTTGGCTTCGAGGTGCGTAGGCTGTGGGGTAAAGGAAGGAGGAGCGAGGTAGAGTCTAGGGAGTATAGGGTGTGGGAAGAGAGGAGGGAGAGGGGGGGGGGGGAATACAGTGCGAAGCTGAGAGAGTGGGGGCGTCATTCGTTTTTTGCTCCTTTGCAAAAAAGTGGAGTATCTATACTTTCATTTTAGATTTGTATTATGGTATTGTTGTTGTACATGAGTGATTCTCTCTCCTAGTTGGAAGGGATGTAGCGGCTCAATGGAGGGAGGGAGCGAGAGAGCGAGGGAGGACTCTCATGAGAAATCATTCACATAGCTGTATACTACTACTACTACTACTACTCCCCCGCTACTCGAATTTTTATTCCTTACTCTTTCCATCCACGCCATCACTCTAGGGGCCATGACCCAGAGAAGATATTGACAACTACCAGCATCCACACAACATTGAACGAGCATATCCTACTAGAAGCAAAACATCAACGAGCACTTCCCCCATGACAAATCTATACCACTCATCACCCTTCTAAGGATCTTGTCAGCAGATCCGGAGGGTAGAAGGATGCAGAGAGGGGGAAGGTATCGTGAGCTTTCCCCGCCGTACAGCACACCATCATGAAATGGGGTAAGTACCTACATGCTGAACGAACCTCCACAATCCAACAAACAGGACTTGACCAAACTTTTCCTTCCTTCTATACTGCTTCGTGCGTTCATAGTATAGTATGCATATTTCTTTGTAGCTGGCTGGATGATGGCCGAGAAGGACTCTGGCATTGCTTGCTTGCTGGGGGTGAAGCGGTATCGTATCTATCCTGGCATTCATCACTCGAATATGATGTGAGCTAATTGATGGATAGATTGGTGGGTATATTAATATGGTCAGTACCACTAGTATGATACCTGGGCAGCCCCTACAAAGTACAAGTATAGTACCCTATGTTGCTTCTAAGGATTTGGAAGGCTAATCTTTTTAAAAAATAAAGCTCGATCTAGTAAGCTTTTGAAGCTAGAGGAACTAACCTAACTGGTATGTACACGTACATACGATACTTCCAACTTAGGCATCCAGGCAAACAAACAAACCAAACCGTAAATGCTCCTAATCCACTCAGACGCTGTTTCACCAAAGAGCCAAGCATATTTGTCGGAAACTGGGCCTCCCGGGAAGCAAAGTCATAGTAAAAACAAGCCACTGCTAAATCTTTCTCTATAGCTTGATTGCATAAATAGTCTATCACCACAGAACTACCATCACGAGGTGTCAGCAATAATGCCCTCTGCTCATTCCTCACTGGTGGTCTCTCATACCAGATGTAGCTCTTGCCGACCCCCGAGTCGCCATCGCAGAACAAGGCCGCATGATCAGATCCGTCCTTTTCACTACCATTATACCAACTTCTAAACTCTTTTGTTTCCAGTAGCCAGTCCCCTATGCTATCCACCCGCTGATTGCAAATATCGTGATGTCGCACATTGGGCTCTAAGGGCGACAGCCAGGCCAGGATTTTGGACTCATCATCGGGGGCATTAAAGATAATGTTATTCGACACATTGAAAGAATTGACGTTATCGGTGAAGGCTCGAGACATCCTGCGTTTTTTGGCGTTGAAATGCTGTAGAGAATAGGCTGCTGAAGAGCTTTGGATCGGTTGACAATATGGAAAAGTGGGGTTCATTCCTCAGTCCTGCAACTACCCAATCAATTGGCGGGGAACTTGTGAAACCAAGCCCCGTGCGCAGGGTTTCTACTCGGGCACCACTCCAAGCAACCCTCTGGAAGAAGCATCACACTTTGCTTCCAGCCAGCCAGCCGCCGAGCATCTCTAAGGACAAATGGAGAGTATCTTATACCCCTGCTTGTATGACTGCAAGTTCCAGAGCAATAATTCAGCCGATATGTTTCCACAATGAATGTTAGGGCCATAATGGAAGCACCCATGATACAAACAGCAGAATAGGTGTAAAGCCTTAAATAAGAGGGATTTCGCAGATTAGTGAAGAATTTGTTGTGATCTTTGCTCGTTGCAAGGTCGATTTGGGTGAAATAGTCCCGTTTACTTCAACAGTTCCCGCGACCTCCTACCATAGCTTTAGCCAGATACGGTATGGCACACGAGCGGGGAGGAAACTAGAGAGCTTTTCTGAAAACTTGCACTATCCCGAAGCATGCTAGTCAGTCTGCCCTTAACTCAAGTGCGGGGAACCAGCCCTAAGTCATGGATACTCCATTACGAAGTAACAAGTCCCCCTTTCAACATATTATAGAATACCAGTCGGACTACCGTATGAGGATCTTACTTTATTAATTCTTCGACTCTCGAGTCACCCTGACCCCTATCTACCTATCGTAATGTGATCTAACCGCCATTTCAAGATCAACAGTCAATTCAATTGATCTCCTCTGACACCAGTACCGGTATTCGGCTCACCAGCTCCCCACTATGGGGCGTGAATTTCAATTTGTTCAAAGCTTGCTTGTGATGTTGTAGGTGTAGGGTACCGTACGAGAAAACGCCCCTCCCGCTTTCGGGTAGACTACGGTACAACGGTCCGGCAAGAGATTATAGAATAGTTGTTTATAGTTAACCAGCCAAATATATCTGTCCTTTCCCGTTATTAAGTTACCACCCTTGTAGCCTATCGACGGGTGCTGTAATGCCAAGAGCAGTGGATCAATGCATGGCATCGGGTGAGATATCATGATCGCAGGGGACAGGCTAAAAAGCTTGTTTATAACAATACGATACATTCATACATAATCACACACACAGGACAAACTCCCCGAAACTCTAATAACCACAAATAGATAGATCCCAAGTATAAGATGGTTACAGAAATATTGGAAGAAAAGAGAAAAAGAAAAGAAAAGAAAAGAAAAAAGTTGATCTAGAAGCAAGTCTAAATAGTGTCCAAAAGACCCTCGCTCTCAAGAAGGAGGACGATTTGGTGGACAATGTTGCGGACAGTTTGCTTGCTAACATCCACAACAAGGTCAGGCTTGATGGGATCCTCATACGGATCATCTACGCCCGTAAACCCCCTGATTTCGCCATTGCGAGCACGCGCGTATACCCCGCGCCTGTCCGTCTTCTCGCAGTACTCCAAGGGCGTGGCGACATGGATGAGGTACACGGACCCGAACTGCTCGATGGTCTGCTTCGCCTGGGTCCGAGAGTTCTCGAATGGGGCAATAGGCGCGGCAATGACGGCGGCACCAGCGCGGGTCAATTCAGCTGCGACAAAGGCGATGCGTTGGATGTTCTTGTGGCGGTCCTCCCGGGAGAAGCCAAGCTCTGCGGAGAGCTCGGAACGGACGGTCTCGCCGAGGAGAAGAGTAGATGAGCGGCCGCCCTGCTGGTTCAATGTGACTTGTAGAGCACGGGCGACGGCATCCTTGCCGCTGTTGGTGTACCCAGTCAAGAAAACTGTGAAGCCTTGCTTGTGACGGGGTGGGTGGGATTCCCGAAGCACTTTGACAACTTCGGGGTATGAGAACCACTCTGGGATGGGGGTTCCCGTACGGAGACGGCGACGGAGTTCTAGGAATGTTAGCACTCATTAGGCTTACTCGTGTGACTAGCAATACTGATCATACCGGTCCCGGAAATGTTCAAGGTCTTGGTTCCTGGCTTGATCTTGTCGATAGGAGCATACTCGTCGGTGTCGGGGAGATATGTCATCATCTGGAACGGAACAACCTCAATTCCTAGCTCACTCTTGTACTTTTCAACGGCATGTTGAGCATCGTAGGGGCCATAGAACTCGACACCCTTGGAGTTGCTTCCGGGGCCAGCGTGGTCTCTTCCGACAATGAAGTGAGTGGCACCATGGTTCTTACGGATAATGGCGTGCCAGATGGCCTCACGGGGTCCTCCCATGCGCATAGCAAGTGGGAGAAGGCCAAGGACAGCCATACCATTGGGATATCGGGGGAGGAGAGCTTGGTAGACACGTACACGGGTGAAGTGATCAATGTCGCCTGGTTTGGTGAGACCCACAACGGGGTGGATAAGGACGTTTGCCTGACGCGCCCTGGCAGCACGGACAGTGAGCTCTCTGTGGGCCCTGTGCATGGGATTCCTCGTCTGGAAAGCAACAATCTTGGACCATCCCAGCTTCTCAAAGTGCAATCTCAATTCGGCGGGAGTGTCTATGTCACCATTAGTACATCGAAATGATGCCGCGCCAATTTGGATCACCAACATCTCAAGCCAACGTAGTCGTAGTGATTGAGCCTGTTAATCGCGTCAATCTTCCCACCGACATAATATTCCCGAGCAGTGGTGAATAGATAACGGATAGCAGGGTGCTCCTCATCACCACCCAAGACCTCCCTGGCCTCCTTTTGCCTATTTGCTTGTCAGGGCGGGTTCACTCACAACATCTCACTCACAACCTACTTGTCAGGTTTGTAGACGTCGTCAACGGTAATGATGGCTAAATGACGGTCATCGCGGAAATCGCGGAGTGTGATTCTTGCGCCAGCCTTGATTCCCAACGCTTCGATCTGAGCCTTGGAAACATCCAAGGTAATAGGTATGGAGAAGAGTGTTCCATCCACGAGACGAAGGTTCTCAACAACTCTGTCCCAATCTTAACATTTATCTACCCTTCAATTCCGGAATATACCACGACAAACCCGTTGTAATCCTTCTCATTCATAAACCCTATCCGCCCCAGTTAGGATACGCATGTAAGGGAGCAAAAAAAGATGGAATCACGACTAACCCTCCAAAGGAGAAAATCCACCACTCAGAATCAACTCCAAATCGCAAAGTTGACGCTCAGTAAGAGCCAGAGCCGGGAGAGTCTCGGACTCAGCGAGAAGCTCATTATGCCTAGGAATATCCCTAGCAATCAAGTCCTTGAGGATACCTCCATGGGGCTGCGGCAAATCTGACATTCTGGTAATAGCGGAAGAGGATTAAATGGATCAAAATAGAAACTGAAGGTAATGTCCTGACAGCTGGAGAGAAGGAATGAAGCCTAGGGGTAGGAATGATTAATATAAGTATCTGCAGAGCAAAGAATACGACCTTCAACTTAGTAGTGCTTCCATAGAAAAGATTCACGAGTAAACATCTTCCTACAAATGACGTGATTTTGCTCCTAGATTGCAAACCATCCCAGTCCCTTGGCTTCTGGGGCTGGGCTACTAGCGATAAGCCATTCCCTCGGCTTATACTGTAATAAAAGATGGCTTCATTTTTTACGTAGCGGTATGAATAGCGGGGTGCGGATTAGAAACCGTTCATCTTTTTCCAGAGAAACCGGGATCGGCTTCACCAGGTTGGAGGGGCAAAATTGGTGGGGCTCTGTGGGGCATCAAACTCGACAAGGGCTGGGAAGGCCTCGCCCTATTTTATTTTTTTCCCCTTCCCATCCGTTCGTTCCTGGAAAGGCAGTGACCGCGGAGATCGTAATATCTCTTGGCGTCAGGTGCTATGTGAGGGCCTCATCTGGCTTGCGCAAAAACAACCTTGGTCATAAGCATCACTGTTCCACCTTCCACTGGTGGTGCTCTATTATGGCTGATACGGCATTCCAAGCTAGGTCTTTGGTATTCTTCTACCCCAGTTACTCCCTTTCACTCCCCTCTCTCCAACAGGATGGAAGACTGACAAAGGCGGTGATGCATCCAGTACCGCAATCTTCTCCGTTTCTCTAATCGTTTTTCTTCATACAATTTCCGCGAGTACGCGAGGCGAAGGACTAGGGATGCGTTCAGGGAACACAAGAACGTTGAGGATCCAAGGAAAATCCAAGAGCTTATGCAGAAGGGATTGAAGGAACTTCAGGTGTTGAAGGTCCGTTCGACCGCTGTCCGCTGACGGCGATGGCGCGCTAGAGTAAATGTGTGGGCAGTGTGCTAATTGGGGCTCGGGGGTACCTAGAGACAAACCGTGGTTAGCCAGTTCTTCCAGATGGATAGATTGGTTGTCGAGGGCGGTGTTCCGGTGCTTCCCCTTCTATGAGGTGTGAGGTTTGGTCAAAGCTGATTATTGGGTAGGGAGGACAGAAGGGTAGAAGGGGGGACATTGTGCGACAAAAAGAGCTTGGGTGAGACCTCCTCTGTGCTACTTTTGCAGAGCTCTCTACTAATAGCCGTCCCAATAGATGAACTTAAACTTCCACCCTTCTTTTTTATTTTCACTTGCTTCGTCTCTTGTTCATAGATGGGACTCGCTAGTTTGGTTAATTCCGCAGTATCGCTCGTCATTGTACGTACTGGCCATCGACAGCCTAGATACTTGCAAGGGGCAAACTATATATATTACCAGTTTATCTATAGCCGCTCTTCTCATTACCCCCCAGGTATCTAACATCACATTATTTGGAAAATAGCGAGTAAGGCCAGGCTGGGGGTGTACGCTAAATTCGAGATATTTGCTGGAGTACATTGCATCTATATGCATTGTTGCATGCGGGGGTCGATACCTACTGCTCATACATACCTCATGCTTCTTATCACCTCCAGCCTGGCCTTATCCCCCATTTTTTGAGATGCTACAGTACGGTCCCATACCCTGACTCTGCGGTAACGATCGTGAATGTAGTCTCTTGTGAAACTCGACATTGTTGGCAGGGTAACTTTTTGTCTTTGAGACCGGCATTTGCGCTTGTGTTCATACGCTTGGCTGGCATATGTCGCCATTGCCGGAGGGATCACGACAGGCTTAACCACTCCGGAGATATGATCACGGGAACTCTGGAGTTTGTGAGATCAATTGTTATCAATTTGTTACCGTATCGTATCTTCAGTCCTTGACTTTTGAGACTCGCAGCATATGAGATGGATGAGTTACCATACCGGTCCTGGCTTATCCCGATCCAGCCAGCGCCAAGCCTTGTCATCCTCACCCATCCCGGTTGCTCAGTGTCCCCTTTTCCACACCAACTTCTACCTGCATCCATCGCGACAAACCAGAAATCAAACTCACGAAAAACACGTCAGTCAAACCCCAGAGCCTCAACCTTCCAAAAGGACCAGCCAAAGCAACAGGAAAGTCAGGCTGCCAAAAACATCTTCACTTCAGCCTATTACCTTCCACACAAAAAACGCGAACGCGTGGTTCGTGTGAAAGAAAAGGAAAATGCCAGCACGCATCTCCTTTGTGAGCTCTCTCCCTCCCTCTTCCTTCGCTCATCCTTTTTTATTGCTACAGCATCAAACACTTCACCTCTGCTATTATGAAAAAAGAATCCTCCACGGCAGCGACAGCAACTAACACATCGCAGTATCGACCAAACGGCCAATCCCGCCGCCAAGCACGCTCCGCACACGACCATGACGTCTTCGAAGGGTTGCCGGTCCGCCGGTGGTCGCGACAGTGGGTTCACGTCGGTAAATCAGCACCTCCACCCCCACCCGAGCCAGAGCTCCCCCTGCCAAAAGAAACCCACCTCCTCCCGCCCATGTCACAGGCACTCCTCCAGGCCGCGAGATCAAGTTCGCAGGGCAAGCCCATCGCTAAACCAGCGCACATCCCGGGGCAGCAACTCTTCCAGACCAAACGTTGGATGCAAATCCCGCGCCACTTGGAACCCCCCGAGCCCGTGTATCTTGCCAAGCCACTCGGTGGGAAGCGCAAGAGGGCGGAAGTAGAGCCCCCACCACCGCCCGTTGTCGCGCCCGTTAGACGTCGTGTCCCACCACCAAAGAGGAAGGCAAAGCCCAGAGGTAGGAGGCCAGGTTATCGAAAAACCGTGACCTTCGCTGCTGAGGGGAATACCGAGGGTTCTACTGAAGCCGCGGCGATCACAATTGACCCCGCACCAGCTGTAAAAGCGCCACTGGTCCCTCCAGTTGCTGTCGTTGAAGTCCAGGAAGTTGTTCAGATCATAGCACCAGCGGCGTTAGCTCTGGAGAAAAAGAAGGGACCCAAGGGAAAGAAAAAGGGACTGGGGAAGAAAAAGGACCCTTCCGGGAAAAAGCTGAAAAAGGTAAAGGGTGCTGTCGGTACTAGCACTCCTGGGAAGGGAAAGAAGAAGGGCAAAGCTATAGCAACATCGACACCGACACCCTCAGCTCCGATACCCGTGACCACCAACGATGGTGACGGCGATACCTCCATGGGCGGCACCGAGGCTCCCGCAATCGTACATGTCACCCCTGTCAATGCGATCCTGAACGACGAGAGTTTGACTCGGAAAGTTTGATGGGATAGTAATGTCAGAGGTGTGGGGGGGGCAGGGGGAGGGTTCGTTTATTTATCCCCTTCCTCCTTGTACTATGCTACTTTTCAAGTTTGGGTCGGGTTTACTTTTTCTTTTACCCCATTTTTCCTGTTTGGCCTATTGGCCTTGATTCCGAGCACCTTTTCAAATTGATTACTATAATTGATTGGATGGATACCGTTACGCTTAAATTGTGATTTTTTTCTACATCTATTTATCGCAGCATTTTTGGAGTACCACACCGCACCCTAGAAAAGGGTAAGAGAGTAAAAAACCTCACACATGATATCGCAACGACTAAAGATGGGACTTGACCGTTAAGTTTTTGGTAACCGAATAGTAATGTCTATAATAACTAGAGAGGAAGGAAGTGGGGGGGGGGGGGGTCCTACCCTCTTCTTTTACAAAAATGCCTTTTTACTTTTTATTTCTCTTGTTAGGCTTGATTCCGGATGTCTTATTTTTCTTCTCTCCCGAATTGATTGATACTGATTGATTAAGTTTGTTTTTGTTCAGATATTGATTTATGCGATGATTTCTGTTGTGATTCTGGGTAAAGTTTGGGTGGGGGGGGAGGGGGATAGTTTTGGTTATTAAGTTAATGAATGAATTGCGAACTGGTATCATATTGAAAAAAGGTATTCTGTGAATGGATGAATTGGAGAAAATAAATGGATACTATGAGTGGAGGAAGAATAAGGTAGTTTGTGTGTAAAAAAAAACAGTACCAGTCAACTGGCGAAATAGAAACTAAAGGAATAAGAAATCAAACGTATCCCCACAGCAGCATCCTACAAGTTTCCTGACCGTAATATGACAATGTTTAGCTGCAGCTGCCATTGCTGCATCCACCAGAACCTCTAATGCTATCTACTGTACCAAGCTTCCTCCCAGAACCAGAACCAGGAGGGCCAGGAGGAGGTGGGGGTCCACCGGGACGTCCAGCTCCGCCAAAGCCGCCAGCAGGCTTCTTCTGCGGCCCCTCGGACCTGGGCTTTCCGTAATTCGCGAACATGGAGTTTTCAGCGGCGGGGATAGCATCAAACTAATGTGTCATACACATTAGCCTCTTCAAGCAAAGAAACAGTAGAGAGAGAGAGAGAGAGGGCACTCACAGAAAACAAAGATGCAAAATACAACCCCAAAAACACAATAACAACCCTAAGCATACCCCTAGCCCGAGCTCCAATCGGCAAATTATCAATAACCCGCCCATCAAGAACATATTTGACGGCCCCACCAGCACCCAACAT
>Ga0307507_10002778_pt1 | contig 35701 bp, 13 predicted proteins | sample 7_EM_MG_FD_207223 | JGI IMG/M metagenome (GOLD analysis project Ga0307507, IMG submission 207223) | Populus trichocarpa ectomycorrhiza microbial communities from riparian zone in the Pacific Northwest, United States - 7_EM | ecosystem: Host-associated > Plants > Roots > Unclassified | place...
TAGGGACTACGGACTCATTTACCAGTGCCCTTTTTGTTTTTCTTATTCCCTAGTTGTTGCCAGTGTCGGAATAAGGTTCTGTGATACAGTGGACACCGTTGCTTGTAACTAATTGGGTTGACCACGTAAGCTAAGCGAGCTCAGGAGATCCATCAAATTCCACCTGTAGAAGTAGAAAGAGAACGAAAAGAAGAAATCGATTGAAACCAAAACCCCCCCTACCGTGGTTCCAACAGTAATAAACGAGTAGAGTTTCTAAAGAAGAAAACAACTCCGAGTAATATAGTAGTTGCTCCTCTTAGGTCCCCCTTAGGTAACTCATCTTTTAGCAATCCTTTTTTAATACTTCCTAACCTGCTTTCTTCTAATACTTCTATACCTTTCCTATAGCGTTTTCTAGGTTGCTTAGTGGTTTCTAGGTAGTCTTACTATAGCCTGTCCACTTTACTTTATACTATGTTTTATTATCTACATCCTTATAACTAATAATCTTTAAAACTTACTATTTGTCCTCTTCCTGTCCTCTATATATGTCTGCTTTATAAACTAGTAGTTTAATATTCCCGTATACTGGCTCTAGCATTGCGATATACTGTATAGGGTAAATTTTCATTTTGGCTGGTAGGTTTAGTTTGTATATAACTAATAAAATTCTTTATATAATTTTAAAAGGTCCTAGTCTAATATAGTCCAACTTCTTACTTAGTTGTCAACTCTTAAAATTTTTGTATAGTAGCCACACTTTATCTCCCTCCTTAAGATCTAGTCCCTTAGATCTCTTAGCATTATAGTACCTTTTTATTCGCTCTTATACTAGTTTAGCTATTTCCTTAAGGTCTATATAAAGATTTATTAAAGTCTCTATTCTTTCTTTAGCTGTGCTACTTATTTTCTTTATATTGGGAATACAGGCAAGTTGCCGTCACGTAAGGCAAGTTGCTGTCACGTGTCGCCGCAGCACTAGCGTGGCGAGGAGCCTTAAGCTCCTCACCCTTCCTCAAGCAGGAGGAAGAAAAAGAAACAACAATTATCATACTATCTACAAACCGTAGCTACGTGATATTACCTTATGTTACCAACACTAATCAGTGGTTAACTTCACTGTTATACTATAGAGCAGCTAAGTATTCCCAAAAAGAGATAAGCCACTGTACCAGTGCTACTCGTGCTAAAGGAAGCTGTCTTTTAAGGTCAGAACTGGTCCTAAACCTTAAATAGAACTCTTCTACGAATCTAAGGATTTAAAGGCCAGAACTAGTCCTAAGCCTTTCCCAGATTATAGATTCTTGCGTCTATTACACAGAACAACATGCTTTACAAGTCTTCGTGATTTAAGGCCAGAACTGGTCCTGAGCCCTATAATTATAGATTCTCGTCTAAACGCGTACCAAACGATAATTGATAATCCCTATACTAATAATACCTCCTCTTCTATAACCCTATAACACTTCCCTTCCTCCGAAAACATGGCTAATAACTAGAGAGACTTCTTACCACTAGGGGTAGCCACGTACGCAAAACTTATTGATGAAGATTAGGACGATTTTCCCGTTTTTAATATAACAACCTGTATGGTAAAATAAGTTAATGGCTTCCTCCTATACCATATTCTCTTCTACCGAAGTAGACACTACGCCGATGTACAACTATAGGAATATTTTAGGGAGGATTTTGTGGGATAGACTGCCGATACTTAGGTACTTAGAAATGTTAATATTATCTAGGATTTTTGAGACTTCCTCTATAGGAATAGGGTATATGTTGCTAAGAACGGTAACCCAATTACTAGTAACATTTAGGCCGTTATTATTGGAATAGAGGAGCCAGTATAGACGGAAGCTGAGATTATACATTAACTACAAAAACCTAAAACCAACTAATATTCTTTAGAAGGCAACTTTAATTTGTATCTAAACCCCTAGAACGCTACTCTCCTACCTAGAGGTACTCTTCCTCTACCTCCTCCACTACCTCCACTTCAGCCAACTAGTAAGCCTCTATTATGAGAAGTCACGAATCTGATAAAGGTATATTCGGACAAAAAAAAGAAGTTTAGAGGAGAACTATATAACATGCTTAAAATAAAACTACAGGTCTTTTACAACTGTTACAATAAGGTCGGAATTTAAGGCCACTAGTACCACTACGCTTTCTCTATTATGTTAAAGGGACGGGCGGCGACATTCTATTACAACTATATTGTGGGTAAAAACTATAGCTTTAACATAATACTTCAGCTCACTAGAGCTCACTTTAAGACCAATAAGAATCGCCAACTTTATATGTCTAAATGGCGGGAGACTATATTCCAGAGAGTTATTACTTCTAACCTAATAAAGACTCGTTTAGAGTGCCTTTAATTACTCTTTAATAAACTCTAGAAAATCTAACGTGGCCTTACTAAAACTTATTAAAATAAGAACAGCCTAAGGGACTAGGTTATTTTAGCCTGCTATAGCGTTCCTAAGTGCAATCTGGTGCTATATAAACCTACGGATACGTTTAAAGGAGCATATGCCAAGCTACGCTCCGCCGTAGGTACTATAATACGAATATAAGAATCTTAATAGTTCTATACCGAAAACCCTACCTAACTAAGTATTCCCGACCAATATGATTATAACTGGACTGACTAAATATATAGTGGCCGTGGTAGGGAATACGGCAAAGGGTACAATTAACGTCGACTATAAGGTAATTATGGAGGTCCTTATAGAGGTTTATTTCAAAGTAATCGCCAGAAGAAGTGCTATGTTTATAAGAAGCCAAATTACTAGTTAACTAGACACTCCCTTAATAAGCAAAAGGAGGCATATAATAAGTTTCGTCAGAGTACAAGAAACGTTAGAAATTATAAGGTTACTATAGCCTACTTCTAAAGCTTCCTGGTTTAATATAAAGGCGTAGAAGATCTTAAGGGTAAGGTTAATAAGACTAAACAGCTCCTTATGGATATAGAAATTAAGGACTACTCTCCTAACCAATACTTCACTAAGTATGGTAAGGTAGATAGCATATAAACCGTTACTGTTCTTAATAACCAATCTACGCTCCATTCTATCACAAAGTTAGATATCTTTAATAAGCCAAAGGAAAGCTCCGCGTTCTCCTTTAATAACAGATACTCGGCAAACGTCTTCTATAGTATTATGCCAGATACTAGAGCCGCAGGAGTATCTATAGTAGGAGAACCTTAAGTTCGAGCCCTTTAGCAGCTTAATAGCTCTGTTTAGATTAACTAATTAACGGCAGGCCAATATATAATACGCTTTAGCAAGGGTACTATAATCTCTCTCGGCACAATTAGGGTCCAAACCCCCTTAGGATATATTACTTTCTACATTATTCCCGCGAATACTCCATTTCTATTCTGCATTAGGATATAGACAAATTAGGCGTCAAGCTCGACAACCTTAAGAATATACTTGTGTAGGGAGATAATCGGGTGCCTATTATATACAAGTAGGGTTACCCTTAGCTGCTCCTTTAATAACCAAAAAGGAGTATTGCTTAGAGCCATTTAACTAAGTCAGAGTTACGTTAACTACACCGTCATTTTGGCCACCTATCCGTTTACCAATTACTTAGGGTTCTTCAGCGAGTAGGTTATAAAGTTAAGGTTAAGGCAATTAAGCATCTTATAAAGTACTGCTATTACTGCTAAATAAACCAGAAGTCCTCTAGCCGATTTAAGTTTACTCTTAAAGATAACTACGACTTTAACTTCTATATTATTGTTAACGTTATGTATCTTAGCGGCAAGCTAGTACTTTAAGTTGTTAACTTCTTAACCTCCTTCTAAGCCGCACGTTTCTTAAAGGATATATTAGCTAGAAACGCATAGAATACCCTTTAATTATACTAAATTAATATCTACCTAAGACCCCCTAATCAAATCGTCTATAATATAGAAAAGAACTTCTTATCTATAGAGTTTTAATAATAGATAAAGGCAATAGCAATTAAGGTTAAGGAAGTCCCTATTAAGGCATATAATAGTATTAGAAAAGTAGAGCGATATTACACGCCATTATACCGCGTATATAAGATTATCTTTTTAGAACTAGAGGACGCTAGCAAAGAACTTACCTTATAAATAGCTGTTAAAGCTATTAACGATTCTGCTGGCCTAGATAGACTCGTACCTATATTACTAGTCTTCGGCGCCTACCCTTAAATAACTAATAATTCTCCACTATCTCCCTCTGTTGTGTAATGAGCTAAGGCTATTTATAAGGCAACAAAGGAGGTATAATATCTCTACGCCACACGCCAAGTCAACAACACACTAGGAATAAGAAATGGCCTAAACACCTTAACTATGCTTAATCTGCCACTCCAGTCTAAGGTATGCGTATGGCGTAAAAAGGGAGGATAGTTAGGCCCACATTAACTTATTATAATTAATGGCTAGACTTGCACTATTTAGATACCTTACGGACCCACTTAATTCCGTTTAACTGTTATTAAGCCTTACTACAAAGATAACAGTTCTAAGCCTTTGCAGGATACCACAGAAAATGCCCTAAAGAAGAGCCATAATTAACGTACTCTAGAAGGCGACCACAATTCTAATATAATTATAGTAGATACGCCGCAACTATAACGCGGTAGAGGTCGCCTGAAGGGATTATAAAATCGCTAACATCTTATTAATTTTAAAGAGCAATTTGTTACCGCTATTAAAAATAGAGTTAAGCTATTAATAGCCTTTATAACAGCTAAGGAGAAGGCTAACTTTAAACTCGCAAAACAGCTCTAAAAGGAAGGTTGTATTATAACTCCAGGAGCTCCTTTCTAAGCATCTAATAAGTAGGAGATTGATGGTCTTGTTGTAAAAGGAGTCTTTAAATTTAGGAAATATAACCCTACTAAGTTTAATAAAGTTTGCATCTTTAAATTAAGAATAGTTAATAAAATTAAGGGTAAAGCTACTAACGCCCTATTTAAGAAATTAAGGCTTGTTATCTAAGGTTATAATAATAATAGTAAGGAGGTAATTCTTATATAATCTTCTATAATTTAACGAGCTAGTTAGCGAGTTATTATTGCACTAGCTCCCTCCTTAATAAAGAATAGAATAGCGGTTTATTTATAAGATATTACTTAGGCCTATACCTAATTAGAGACGCACCTTTAGCGCTTAATATTGGCATACCTTTTAGAGTAAATTCGTTACTAATATCCCGAAGATACAATTATGGTTGTGCTTAAGCTATTATATGGAATTGCAGAGGTAGGAACCCATTAGTGGGCTACCTATAGCAAGCACTATAAAGAGAAGCTTTTAATGGCTACTTCTATATTTGACCCATGCTTCCTAATTACAACTATAGGAACTCCATTTGGAATCGTTAGTATATAAACTAATAATATAATTATCTTGGGAGATAACCAATTCTCAGCTCTTAAAGAAGATAAGTTAGTAAAGGCAAATCTTATAGCAAAGCTAAAGGAAAAGCTTAATTTAACAATACTATTACTCTTTAATGGATGCACCTTCTCCCTAAACAAGGATTCTATTGCTTTACGCCAGAAGGGTTAAGGCAAGAAGATTAACATTATTAACGCTAATTCTCTAAAGCAAGGATATGTGGAGTAACGCGCTTATGGAGCTTATATTACTTCTATCTATTAACCCAAGGCTTTATTTAATCTCTCTATTGCCGCCTAACACTAGGAACCAACTAAGGACAACGTTCTTGCCTTAAATAAACGTCTTTCCTGGCAAATGAACTATCTTAATTAGGGACTACTTTATATGCCTATTAATCTTCCTACCGCTAAGCTCTTTGTATTTGTTAATAGATCGTTTATAAATAACAAAGATTTTAGCTCCCAGTTAGGATATAAGATTATTATCGCGAACAAATTTACTGGAGAGAATGACTTTATAATCTATAGCAATCTTATCCATTAGAGCTCAACTAAGAGTAAGTATGTTACTTAAAGCGTTCTAGCGTTAGAGATATATAGAATGGTTAGCGGAGTTAACATAGTAATTATAATTAGAACTACCTTAAAGATAATTATAGATTAACTTGAACTTCCTATTATCCCTATAATTATATACACCGATTTATACTCCCTCTATAAGTGCTTAGTTAAGCTTAGTACTACAAAGGAGAAGCGCCTTATAATTAATATTATGGCACTTCGTTAATCCTACAAACGGCGAGAACTCTTTAAGATTTAATAGATTAACGGTTAAGATAACCCAGCAGATGTAATAATAAAGGCAAACCTAAACAAGGCTCTAGAAACGTTTGTTAACACAAACACTCTACATATATAAGTTAAAGGTTGGGTTAAAAGGGAGTAGGAGCATAACATTCTATAGACCCTAACTTAAACCAGCCAATTAGGATTTTCCATCCCCGGGATAAAAAATCGCTATTGGCTCGCTTACTACTAGCGCCTTAGCGGCCCTCCTAATAAGATGTCTACCTACAACTCCTAAGTAAGAAAGCACCACGTGCTAAAAGGCAAATTTTGGGACAGCGAGACTTATATTACAATGGCAATAGTAAGTAAGGAGGATTAATATTTGTTACGCTAGTCGAGCGGTGTATATATGTAGATGGCAACCGCAAAAGAAGAGTTGCCAGTGTTGGGAATACAGGCAAGTTGCCGTTACGTGAGGCAAGTTGCCGTCACGTATTGCCACGGCACTAGCGTGGCGAGGAGCCTTAAGCTCCTCACCCTTCCTCAAGCAGGAGGAAGGAAAAGAAATAATAATTATTATACTATCTACAAACCATAGCTACGTGATATCACCTTGTGTTACCAACACTTTACTTAATATAGCAATAACGATAATCTTAGCTTGTATCCATAATTCGCCTTAAATGGTAATGTTCCCATTCCTTCTTATAGTGTTGTATTATATATAAACTGTATAACTAGTAGTAATAATACCTAATTGTTCTATGCATAATTAATATAGTGCCTTAGATACTGCTCTAGTGTCTAGTTTAATCTTTCTATTTATCCGTCCGTCTGCGGATAATATGCTATTAAGGTTACTACACGAACTCCTTATTCCGCCAAGAATACCTCCTAGAATACTGCTATAAATCTTAGATCTCTGTCTAATATAATCTTGCTTAGTGCTTTATGTCTTACAAATACTTCCTTAATATAGATTTTAGCGACATTCTCTACTAACATTTCTTCTATATACGCTATAAAGTACCCCCACTTTATAAGCTTATCCACTATTACTAAGATCGCATTATAATCTTGTCCTATAATAGGATCTTTTAACTTTAGTAACTTAATAATAAAGTCCTATAATATGACTTCCCATAGTCTTTCTGGTGTTTTAATAGGTTGTAGCCCTCCATACGGCTTATACCTTATTAGTTTATTTCTTTAGCAATTTAGATATTCTTTTATAACTTGTCTTGCTAGTCCCCAAATTCTTTAAATAATATACTCTTCTTAAAGTCTTAATACTAAGCCTATAGCTCCGTTGTGTCCTTAAGTTAGTCCCTTATAGAATAACTTAATAAACTCTTTTATAATAGACCTTAGAATATAGGTTGCTTCTCTATTCTTATACTATTCCGTATCTAGATCCTTTATTTATACCTCTTAGATCTTCTTTATCCAATTACTCTCTAGTAATTTATGGATCTGGCTTTCTCTTATTACTGCTATCTTAGGATAATTATACCTAATTAGTCCGTCTTAATCCTTTTGTAACAAAGCCCCTAACGGCTTTTCGTTATTTTATAGTTTAGCTTTCCTACTTAAAGTATCTGCTCGTGCATTATCTGTACCCTTAGTATGCTAAATTTCGAAATGGTATTCTGTAAGTATTTCCGCCCATCTAACCTATCTTTAGTTGAGTTTCTTTATTATTAGGAATCCTATAAAGTTTTTATAGTCCGTTTTAACCATAAATGGTTTCTCTATGCCTTATAAGAATGCTTTCTATTCCTTTAATACTGCAACTATACCTAACAACTCCTTATTATAGATATTATAGTTTAGTTCTAGTAGTGTTATCTTTTAACTATAATACGCTACTAGATGCTATGCGTTCTAATACTTTTATAGCAAATATACTCCTAGTGCGAAATCTAATGCTTAATAACCGTTTCTAACTTTAGTTGGTAGATCTTGAGGATTAGTTCCTAGGTAAACAGCTCCTTAAGTTCCTTAAATAGTTTCTTTTACTTATTTCCCTATACCTACGGTTCCTCCTTTTTTATTAACCTTGTGAATAGCTTAATACTTTTTAACTATTATGCTATAAACCTCTTATAGTAGTTACAAAACCCTAGAAATAATCTTAACTGCGTAACATTCTCTAGTTCTTGCCAGCTCACTATAGCTTTAACTTTTTTTAGGTCCATACTAATTCTTCCTATTTTAATAATAAATCCTATAAAATTGGTTTTCTTTATAAAGAACTCGCACTTCTTAATTGCTACTAGCATTTATTCTTCTTATAGTCTCTTTAAGACCTATTTAACGTGTTCTCTATGTTCTTCCTTACTCTCTAAGTAGATAATAATATTGTTAAGGTATACCATAACAAACTTATTAAGGTGTTCTCCTAATACACTGTTAATTTGCTTCTGGAATATTACTAGTACGTTTATAAGCCTAAACTATATAACTAATGGTTTATATAGTCCTTCCTTTAACCTAAATGCTGCCTTCTATTTATCGCCTTCCCTAATCCTAATCTAATAGTATACCTACCTCAGATCTATCTTTATAAAGATCTTTGCATTGCCTATCCTATTTTAGATTTCGCTAATTAAGGGTAAAGGATACCTATCCTTCCTAGTAATGCTATTTAACTATCTATAGTTTATATACATCCTAAGTTTTCTGTTTTTCTTTAGGATGAATAGTACTAGATATCCTGCTGACGACTGCAATAGTCTAATATATCCCTTTTATAAGTTCTCCTAGACAAACTCTTTAAGTGCTACTAACTTAGTTTTAGTAAGCTTATAGATTAGAAAGAACCTTAGACTAGTTCCCTCTTCTAACTCTATCTTATAGTCCTAAGCTACATATTCTAATAACTTTTTACTTTCTAGTAACTATAACTTTTTGCTATACTTATAGTATCTCTTTAGTACATAACTTAAGCTTCGCTTAGTCTCTTCATACGTCACTCTAACTTAGTACTATACTAACTTAGTTTGCTATTATATCTTACGTTATTAAGTATCTTTAATATTAACCTAACCTATAACCTAATTGATTTTTGGATTGTATTCCTATAACTAAGGCATTTCTAGTATCGCCTTATTTTTTCCCAACGGTAAAATATTAAAAGATATTCTAACTTATCTCCCTTTAATAGTTAACTAAATAGGTCCTGTTTTAAGATTAATAATACCTCCTCTATAGGCTATCTAATCTTCTAAAATCGTTATAAGTAGATACAGGTGTTCTTTTTATCTGTATAGTAACCCCATCCTTTCTACTACTACTAGTAATATATAGTTCCTTATTACTCCACTATCTATTAATACTTTAAACTGCTAATCTTGCCACTTAACTTATAAGTTTAGGTATTATCCTTAAATTCCTTTAAGGGTCTAAGGCTCTACTACTAGTTCCCTCTAGTCCTATAGGCCTCCCCTTTTCCTAACTGTTAGCTGCTAGATCCTGCTTATACTTAGTCTACTTTTAGCTAATACTTAGTTTATTTCTTTTCCTCTATATGCTATAGACAAGTATTCTCTAGGCAGTCCCACTACTATTATCTATCTAGATATTCTTCTATAAGGAATCTTCTAGGTTAAAGTATTAGGTCCCCTTAACTCTATACTTCTACTAGGTGCCATCTATATATATACTTGGCGTCTCTAAACTGCCTTTCTTCTGGTGCCCAATATATCCTTACTAAATACTTCCGGTTTTTGTCTTTTGGTGCCCTATATATATTATATATATTATCTATATAAGCTATCCACAATAACATATAATATATTAGGTGACTTAGGTTAACTCTTAGCTTATCTTTATCCTTAAGTTTAAACCTATACCTGGTTAACCTAACCACTAGTATTTCTACTACAGGTACTAAGATTTATCGCTTACTTCTCTAGTCCCTAGATCCCTCTTCTAGGTTCCTTAACATTATAATTAACGCTCCTTTAATATAACTTATATATTTTTCCATAATAGGTTAGTCTTAGACAACTTTTTTATTTAGCTATATATAAAAGTCTTCCTATTTATTATTATATTGTTGCCTATACTACTTTCTATATAACTGGTTTAGTATATATAGTCTGTCTATAAGAAAGTACCTTATTATCGCTGCGTTGTGACATCCTTTAATATGTCTTTCTTTAAACCTAACTGGAATATCTAGATCTTCTTCTTATTCCAGTTTGTCTAACCATTTTACTCTAGGTGTCCCTATACTAGGCCTATTAGTAACTTTTTATATAGGTGCTCTATCCCTTATACGACCTAGTATGGCTAACCTCTTGTCTAGCTTTTGCTCTTGCTATGCGATAATTCTTTATCTAAACTTATCTATAGTTTCCTGTTTTCTACGTTTTGCAGCTAGATCCTTAAAGTTATCTTACTTCCTAATCTTAGTATTAACTTTTTAATCTTTAGGCTGAATACTGTGTTTACCTAGAATTACTATAGTCCTTATTTATTTCTTGAAATCTTGGCTTCCTAATAACGTTCTTATTTATTCCCCAAACTTATAGTTCTTAAACTTGCGTCCTATACTCATTTGTTTGTTACTAAACTAAGTTACTACTCTTTCCCATTAGTTTTTATTTATTGTGGGCTCTTAAGCTGTTTTTATTCTATCCTATAAGTCTAGAGCCTTCCTTATCTCTTCTTAAGAATCTTAGACCTATAGCCTTTTACCTTTTATAAGTAGTAAGCTAGCACTAGCAGTTGTCTACTTGCTTAATCATCTCTAGATATTACTCCTTCCGTTTTATAAAGTAATAGATGCCGTATCTAATGGTGTTATAATACCCGTTACTAATCCGCGTTCTATAGTGGTTTTAGTCTCTACTTTTATTACGTTACCGAGGTATAAGTACTCCTAGTTAGCCTTATTTTCTTCCTTATTGCTATTAATTAATAAGTACTTTAACTCTATTATTACTATTACTAATCTTTGTCTATATATTGCTTTAATATCTTAATCTAGCTTATAGAGTTAATTTTATTCTTTATCTAACTCTCTAGTTCCTTTAAGCCCTTTTAACTTTAGCTCTTACGGCCAATAGCTTACGCTATACTTAGCGTCCTTATAAATTTGGCATGCGTTATTGTAACAAAACATAAAGTATTTAATTAAATACTCCTTGGTCCTACGCAATATCCCTATATCTACATTATTATACTCTAATAACCTAGTGCCCTTTACTATATAGTTACTCTAACCACCTCTATAGTCTTTGGCAAAATAACCTTATTTTCCATAATTTATATAAGCTTTATTTTTAAACCATTTTTCTTGTTATGGAGTCCGCCTAAATGTCTTCTACTACTAAGATCCCTGGTTTAGCCTCTACTCCTTAGTTTTATAATTACTTAATCCTTAACCTCTAGGTTTCTATAGTTTCTTTATCTATCTCTTAGATTCTTTAGTACTACTTAGGTCCATTAGCTCTACGCCATTTTATAGTTTTTAGCTCTATGTTTGCTAATGCGTGCTCTACGCCTTATATAACTATAAAACTCTATCTTACCCTTTTTTAGCTTATTCCCTTTAATAGATCCTATTATTAATCTTTATTAATTAATCTATTAAGTCTTATAGACTTTCCGTATCTTCTATTAGGATAATTACGTCCTAGACTTTAGCCTTAAGTCCCTATTTATACTGTGCCATAAGCGCCTTATTATTCCACTTAACCTATATTACGAGTGTCTAAAACTGTGTTATATACTTAATTACTAAAGAATATTGTACTAAGTTTTAAAGCTTCCGTTCCGCTATAGTCAATACTTCTAGGTCTCTAAATATTTATATTAGTCTTTCCGCGAACCCGTTCCAACTAGTAAATATAAACCATATATCTTAGTTAGTAGTTGTTATACCACTAACTTATATTTCTATAAGGTAAGGTTTAAACTATTCTAGTGCTCTTTCTATTAAAAACAATCCTATATACGCCACTTAATCTGTAGGTGTTACTAACTTTACTCCTTCCTATATAACCTTAAAGTGCATTTACGTAAGGAATCCTTTAAGTTTTAACCTTTCTCCTAAGAATTGTTTAATTAACGGTAACTTAACTTTTACTACTCCAATTCCATTAATATATTCCTTAAGTATCCTATTATTGTCTAATAAGCAATTAACTATTTCTTATAACTAACCTCTTATAACTACTTATAAGTCCATATCTACCATACTGGTGTCTCCTAATCCTAAGGTAGTTATTACCGTTGATGGCATCGCAACTGGTGCTTTAGGTGGCATGTTGTTTGACTTTATTCAACACTATAACCTTAGTAGTAAATATGTAATGGAACCTTGTAGCAAGAACTACGGTGGGTCCTATTATTAGGCCGGGTATATAAATATAAACAGGTTAACAACGTAATAACAACTAGTAGAGTAGTTGCCTAACAGATTAACTCTAATTATATTCTAAGATTTACTACAAGGAGAGAACTATCTACGGTAGGGACTAAGGTCCTTTAAATACACAACCGTATGCCTAAGAAATCCTCTCTTATACGTAAGGTATGTGTACTCTATCTACTCCATTACAGATCACACAGATTATATAGATTATATAGATTACGTTATGTAACCTTGGCTACTATTCCTCGTTATATAGTTCTACTGGATCCATCCTAGACCGTGCCTATATTAACCAACTAGCTTCTTCCAACTCTTCCCCAAGTAGTCATAATATTGTACTTAAGCTGTCCGTAACAGAGCAGATACCAATTTTTAATAGTAATAGCGTTAAGAGCTTAGTAGTTTATATAAAGGTCGCCACTATTTATACACCCCCTAAATAATATACGTATACCCCCTAATTGATACGCATATACCCCCTACCTTATTTGGTTTAGATACTTCCTTATTAAGTTTAGACGCTTCCTCACTGAGTTAGAACATTACGTGCGTTTGACTTGTTTGCGCCTGCATTATAAAAATCAAAGTGCGCGCCACGTAACTTTTATGACTGCAACACCACGATTAAGTCTTGATTTCAGTTATAGTACAAGTAGTAGAGTTTAAATTGGATTTGGAACGCGCCAAAGGAGCGATTAATTAGATTGCGTAGTGCTTTGTGAGGCGTCGCGCGAACTAATTTGGGTGCCGACATCTCTGTGAGCTGCTTCCGCCACGCTCGCGCTCGCGCCCGCGCCCGCGCGCGCCCGAGGGGAGTTTTCGCACAGTTAGTGGCACCTGCTTGTCGGTTTTTGACTGGAAAATTGACACTATATAGCCCTGCCCCTTGGTAAACTCATAGATATCATTAAGCGTAAGCTTCTAAGAGTCGCATAGCTTTAATGGAGGTGGGTTAAGAACCATAGTGCATTTGGGTGGGCGCGCACTTTAATTTTCGTAATGTAGGCGCAAACAAGTCAAACGCACGTAATGTTCTAACTCAGTGAGGAAGCGTCTAAACTTAATAAGGAAGTATCTAAACCAAATGAGGTAGGGAGTGTATGCGTATTAATTGGGGGGTGTATGTATATTATTTAGGGGGTGTACAAATAGTGGCGACCTATATAAAGGCGTAGACCGCCGCTAGGTTTCTTAATAAAGATTATAAGTATAGCTATGGGCGAAGAGCTTGCTCTAATAAATCCTTTACTAAGGTGTTTGTTTAAGTACTTCTATAGCACTTAGAGTTTATTCTATAACATTTTATATAAGGGTCTAAATCCTAGCTGTTTTCCTTCTTTAAGTATAATCTTATAGTTATATAGTTGGTACTCTACTAACTTATTAGTTTTCTTTTATAAAAATACTTCTAGATGCTTATAGTGGTATACTAGTACTTTTATAATAGGGTTAGTATACTTCTTTAGTGCTAGGGTCTTTTTAATATCAACTATTATAATGGCGAAGATTATATATTTAGGTTTTCTGGCAAGTTATACTAATAGGGTAGCTCCAATTATATAGATATCTAAGGTATTAAGTAAGTTTAAGTTATCCTTAGTTTCTTATATGGTTCTTATTTAGTTTTAGGTTTAGTATTAGGTACAGAGTTAGTATTAGATTTAGATTTGGGTTTTTTAAGTATCTTTTTTGTAATAGAATACTAGTTCTTCTAGTACTTTTATATATTAAGCTTAAGCTTCTGCTTAGTTTAGGGTATAGTAGTTAGAGTTAGTTTATATAGTCTAGTATAATTTCTATATTCTTAGTAGACGTTAGTAGAAATCTTATATTAGTGGAATTTGGTAAAATTCTTAGGTTAGTAGAATTAGGTGGACTTTTTAAGTATAGGGTAAATATTAGTAGAAATTTTAGACTAGTGGATTCTAGTAGGTTTTTTAGATTTTAGTTTAGGGTTTAAGTAGTAAGTTATAAGGCACTTCTGCTTATAATAGGAGGCGGTAAATAGAAGCTTAAAGTTATTCTAATTAATAGTTACCTTATATAGCTTTATCTAGGGTTGTTTAAAAATTACTAGGTAACCTAAGGTAGTTATAAAAGGCCTAATTAGTTCTTTATAGTTTAGGTATTAGAGTTTTAGGAATACTATATAGGTAATACAGCCTAAAATAGTGTGTTTACTATTAAATCTAAATATATTAATGTTGGTATCACTCCGGGGGGTACTGCAATTGCAATATAGTAGTTCTGGTTCTTGTTTCATTCGTGTCTGTTCTCGTCTACCAAAGGAGAAAGAAAGGGGTAGTAAAGGTCGGACTATCTATCGGGCCGTAGGTGGTCAGGTGACCTACGCTACGCCATACGGCCCCTGCCGCATACGCTCTGCGCATAATTTACAACCTCTACTCGTATAGACACTGGCGACATTTATAAAAAGGAAAGAAAGGGCTAATAACCAAGCATCCGTAGTCCTACCTGTTGTCGTTAAAGTGGCAGTCAAGGAAGTTAATATTAACGGTAAGGTTGGGAGGGTTATTGTCGTAGAGGTAGGTGGCGCTCTTGCCCTTATTGTTGCTACTCCTATTGCCATTATTACTGTGTCTTGCTGTACTAGGTTCCGTACCACTAGGTTCTGCGCCACTAGTGAGGCTATAGGCAAAGGCGTTGTTGTTTATAAACGTGACTATTTTCTTAGCGGTTTTAATTGGTATTGGTCCGTTTAAAGTCATAAAGTGCTTAATACTGTAGTCGTTGTAGAAGAAATTACTGCTAGGAGTTAATATATTAAGTGCTATGGCCGTTATATCCTTGTTGAAATTGTCGTCGATATTATTATCTGTAAGGTACTGGTGGATACGTCTCTTGAATCCTTCTCTTGCTTTGTTACGTTCTTCTTTAGTATGCTTAGTTAACTAACAGTCTCCTTTCTTACACACGAAGCACGTCCTAGCGTTATTGCTGTAACAATTATTTGATGAACTTAGTCGAGACGTTAGTTAGTAGTAGCGACGGTTAGTAAAGAATACGTCCGTAGGCTGTTCTATAGGCTATAAGAACGTATTGGCGAGTTGTCCTATAGTACTATTAATCTTCTTATAAGTGACAATTAACAATTGTAGGCTGTTCATAAGGCTAGTGAGTGTGGTAGGTGGGTTAGAGCAAGCAGCCTAGCAAGCAGCGACGTCTTTGATAAGCGATGATGAGCTTATTATATAGGAAATTGTTATTGTGGAGGTTAGCGTCAAGACCATGCTGTAAATAACAGAGGTTGTTGAGCAGTAGCTATAGACAGTCCCCTATAGACTTGCTTTTATTTTTTATTATTACTGTCTTAAGAGTAATAGCATTCCACCTTGTTAGAATTCCACGCTTATATTCCGGTCCTTTAAAATAGTTGTGTATGGCATTATAGATGTTGTTAAAGGTGGTATAGGTTGCCTTATTCTTATAGTAGAAGTTAAGAGCAATACCACGTAGCATTGTTGGAAAGCCTTTAATCTTTGCCTCTTACGGTATACCAACTCTGTTATAAAGGTTGTTGAAAATCGTGAGCTTATAGTTAAAGTTGTTATCCTTTCCGCTGTATTTGCTTTCCTCCGTGTACATCTTTACTAGGGTTGCTAAGTCTCTACCGTAGTTAACGGCGGCTGTAGCTTTTGTAGAGGGAGCTGTGGCGTTTATAGGGGGAGCCGTGACGTTCGTAGAGGGAGCCGTAACGTTCATAGAGGGAGCCGTAACGTTCGTAGGCGAGGGAGGCTTGGCTATAGGGGGGTTATTTAAGACAGCTGGGGTTGGGATAGATGACGTTAGAGTTAATAAGCGTGATTTAAGGCAACGGTTAATAATATACAAATTAAAGGGTCCTTCGTTGTTAATGAATAGCTTAATTTCTGCATCTAACCATTCCATAGGGTCGTCCTTGTGGGCGATGTTATATAGTGCTTATGGTACTGACTTGCTCTTCTTATTAAAGACCTATACTCTATTACGTTGGAGCAGTTGTTTAAGTCTTTTAATTGCAGACCTATTAGCGTTTTTGAATGTCTATACCTTAAAATTATTAAAGTCCTCTTGGTATAATTCCTATAGGCTTTTATCCTTAAAATTGTATTTGGTATACTTATTAATTTTAAAGTTAATATAGTTGGTAATATCTTCTGCAGTAGTCTTATTGGTTAGGGTAATTCCGTTGCCCTAGCGCGGACGTTGGATTCCTGTGTCGGACATAACTGGCGTAGGTCGTGGTATAGGTAGGGGTACTGGCACTTAGTAAAGAGGTCGTACTGGGTATTGATTTGCGTGATGGACGCGAACCGGACGAAGCCTTAGTAGGAGCCAGTTCTTTAAGTTCCTAGGGCCTTGGTAGAAAGGGTTCTCCTTAGCAAACGCGACGTGATTGACGGGCCTTGGTAGGAGCAATCGCGTGTTGTCTCTCTTCGTAATAACACCGGATTCTGATCTATGATATCACTGATTAGTGTTGGTATTACTCCGGGGGGTACTGTAATTGTAATATAGTAGTTCTGGTTCTTGTTTTATTTGTGTCTGTTCTTGTCTACCAAAGGAGAAAGAAAGGGGTAGTAAAGGTCGGACTATCTATCGGGCCGTAGGTGGTCAGGTGACCTACGCTACGCCATACGGCCCCTGCCGCATACGCTCTGCGCATAATTTACAACCTCTACTCGTACAGACAATTAATATACCGGTTAAGGGGAGTTAGAGTTAAACTATTATCTTACGCGAAGATCTTATTAATAAATCCTATATTACTGGCTCCTGTATTAATTAAGGCTTAAGCACTAGCCCACTAATTATTCTGCTAAAGACAATAGTTAATAGTTATACTATAATCCTAAAGGTTAGAGTTTATAACATTTAGAGTATTTAATAAGATCTTAAGGCAGCGCCGTTCTAGAGAGTAACTTAACTCTAAAACCTTTCTTTTAAAGGTAATTAGGGCGGGGTTCCTATAAAATATTAGTTATAACTTTGTTTTTATAAATAGTGCTTACTAAATATAGGGCTAGAACTAGGTAAAGATTAGGGACAATAACTAGAGGATTAATATAGTAAATAGTTGCTAGTATTGGCCGTTTATAAATTATATTAGGGTATAGGGATAGAGTAGTATTTTAAGATATAAGCCTTGCTTCTATATTTAAAGTAAAGGCCTAGCTTAATACGTTATTTTTATTTAGGGGACCCTAGTAGGGCATACCCTAGGGTCCTTATATTAATATCTATAGCGTTAGAGTACTTAGGCTAAGATAATAACTTAGTAAATATTTATGGGGTTGTTATATTATATTAAGAAGCGGACTTTAGTGTTAAACGTAGTATATTATTATACCGTTTATTAATAACATTTATATAGGCGTTAAGGGCTCCTAGTAGGTCTACGCCTATTAGGGAGGTTTTTAGTTTAGTGCTTAGGGACTTAATAAGGCTGTTAATTAGTACGGAGTTGTTCTAGCCTATTTCTTTTATATAACGGTTAAATTTGGAGAAGTATACTAGGAAGCTTTTTGTTCCTTAGGCTATATCGTTTATCTTTCTTTAAGTAGTAGCTTAGTGGTTTAGGTTACTGTATATAGCTTTAAGAAGTATAACTAGACTTTATACTAAGTTTGGTTAAAGGGGTTTAATAAGGTTAGCTATATATCCTTTTAGTTAACTTAGGGCGTAGCAGAGTTAGTTAGCTTTAGTTAGGTAATAGTTAGCGTTATTAGTTAGCTTATTTTTAAGCTAGCTTAGGAATAATTGGAGTTCTTATTATTTACTAGTAAATATTAAAGGGTTTAGTAGTTGTTTAGATTATTATAGTATAGTAGTTAGTTTGGAATAAATAGCTACTATAGGTTTGGGACTCTTGTCTCGCGTATTTATCTCTAGAGATAGTATTTGGTCTTAGGGCCCTAGTATAGACATCTTAAGGGTGCGGATTTCTTTTTAGAGGCCCTTAATTATTTATTAGTGTTATGCTTCTTATTTGGCTTATTACTAAGTTAAAATAGCTTAGTTTTATATAAGGGCGTCTATAAAGGACTTCTATATCTCTACTAGTTATTTTTAGAGTGCGGATATAATGCCGGCGGCTATTATAGGGGCTTTAGGGTCATTCTATATTTTAGAGGGTAGTATATAAGGTTAACGTAATATAGTGTTACGGAGTAAGTATAAGCGGTAATAATATATAACAAAGTAGATATTAATAAGCTATATATATAAACTGCGTAATAAAGTTAAAACGTTATATAAGGGGAAAAGGTAAGGAAATGGGAAGAAAGGGTATATATTGTAAATTTGGTTACTTAATTAATATATACACGGAGCAGAATAGGATTTAAGTAGCGGTCCTAGTAGAACTTGGTAGGATTTAGTAGACTTGGCAGAATATAGCAGAATGCGGTAGATTGCCGTCAGATTGCCGTTAAATTGCCGTAAATTGCCATTAGATTGCCGTTTCGCGGTCGGTCTCTTCTTACTACGTTGGTAGAAACAGGTAAATATGTGTAAGGTATTATAGAGGTGTCCTATAACAAGGAGCTAGTCTAAAGGTTAAAATATATAGCTACCTCTCCAAGCTAAGAAGTGTTACTTTATATACCACTGTTGATAACGCTGTCTAAGGTAAGATTATAAGGAACCTATATCCTAGTGCAAAAGCTTAGTCATAAGGGGCAGTATAAGGAAGCTGCCTATATTAGGGGCAGTAAGGACTAGCTTAAAGTCATATCGCCCTTAGCGTTCCTAAGATAATCGTATATTATACTTATAGACGCTATAGAGGCCCTATTGTAACAAGATTATATATAGCCCCCTAGGCGATTAGCTAGTAAATATCGCAAGAAACCCTCTAGGCCGTTCTCTACATCTTAGTATACCTATCTATATTATAGCCTACCGTCTATATCTTTTAGCTAATTAGGGATCTATATCGCTTTAAATAAAACTACCAATTGCTAATTAATTCTTTAATTATTAGTTAACCCCTTATATAGGATAAGGCTATATTAGATAACATATTAGTAACTAATTCTTACCAGCCTTGCCCTATGCCAGTTAGACAATTGCCTTAGAGGGCTCTATTTACATCTTATAATACGCCTAACGCTATTACTAAGCTATTATTGGCCAACTTCTAGGCACTAGCAATCTACTAGTTACATTATAACGTTATAACTATGCTAAATACTTTATATAAGGCGGAGCATTCTATAGGGGCTATAATAGTAATATAAAGGTTATAAGAACGAAATTAATGCCTTATGCCAGTAACTTGCCGCGTTACTACTAAGGGATTTAGCCTTAGCGGGACATAGATAACGGAGCGCGGATTAGCTAGCGTATTCTACTAAAGGGCTAAAATTAGAGAATAGATGCCATATATTCTTTAGCTAAAATATATATTAGATAGTACGCAGCAAATACTATTAGCAACCCCAAAGTAGAGAATAAGTTCCTAAATATATAGGCTAGCGTTAACTATACGACTAATAAGAGGTATTGCCACTTTAACTATAGCCATAACTCGCCTAAAAGGAGAGAGTAAAAGTTAATAAGAAAAGGATAGGGAGAGCATATAAGAAAGAAAAAGAGCCGTCTATAAATTGCTTATAGGGATAAGTCTAGAAGCGGCTTCTCTAGTAGCGGCTTAGGGTGCCTAGAAGTAGACGGTATAGTATATATAAAAATAAGATAATAGGGAGAAATAAATTAACAGAAGCACAGTTAGGGATAGTGTATATAGTACGGCAGAGTTTTAAAAAAAAGCCTTATAATAGATAATTGGGCGTAATAGAGGGGGCGGCTAAGACGGACGGAAGAAGAGTAAGGGGGGAAGGGAGAGAATAGAGAGAAAAGGTTAAGGATGGAGGATAAAAGACGGCAAAGGGAGGGCCTTTTATAGTTGGTCGTTAAGGAAGATTGCTAGTTGGGGTATAGCGCTAAAGTCGTAAGCAAGGCGCGGATTACCTAAATGGTGAGTGTCTATTTCCCGATATAGGCTTACCGTCTAATTGTTTACTACTTATTTCTATTACCTATTTATTACCTATTAATAACTAAGTGGCAATGTCGACCTAGTGGCTAATTAGGTAACAGTTATAAATTATTATTAGTATTACCGTTAACCTTTGCTATGTATTTTGTGTATATAGTCTACCTAATTTCCATAGATTTAAAATTAAGTCGTTTACTTAATTCTTCTATACTGTAAAGCTTACAGTTATAACCCCAGGTCGCACTACCTGCTAACTAATCAATCTATTATCTTATTTAAGAAGTCACTACTTCTACTACCTTTATAAGTATCTTAAACTTCTTTACTTATTAAATAAACGGATAATTAAACCCGACGAATATACTAGAACAAACTAATAAATTAAAACGTCAAAATAAGGTTTTGCTAAGACGCTAACCTAAACCCTACCTAATCTATTAAATTTCTAAAAATAACGACTAATATAAGTAAATCTTTATTTAAAATTAACCTTATTCTTAATAAGCTATTTAATTAGATTTAATAGTTCTTTATTATTTAAGATACTGCTAAAACTAATAGGGTATAGCAGTATATTAACCTATTTAAAACGGAAAACGAGCTTCCAAAGCTAGAACTGCTAAGTTAACCTATTCCTGCAGACGTACTTCCTACAGCTATATTAATAGCACAGCTAGACTAAACCTAGCTTACTATATATAATTAAATCTATATAGAGTATAAGGATAATCTACGCATATACTAGAAGCAAAAGCAGGCTATAAGCAATATTAGCAACTATATTATTTAATTAATATCAGCAGCCTACCTTCCACTTATTAACGGCCTCAATACGGTACACGAACAGCTTTAAGCACTTAAAAATGCACTTACCCCTACTACTTTAGGTTAAAAGCACAACGTCCTTAATTAATATATGACTCTAAAAGCCTATACTAAACAGCAGAGTATTAACAAATGGTTAAACAGCTAGAGGAATGTCTATAAGCTAGTAAAATAGCTAGGGCTACCGGATGTGTAAGGTTTCAGACTATACTATAATTTCGTTTAAGCTATTAAACCTATCTCTTCTAGTTTTGCAGAAGTACTAGAAGTAGACCTAATTAGGAAAGAATGGAAAGATAAAGCCGCACTATCTATTATTAATCTAATTAAGGAATTTAAGGAGCATTACTATATATAGTAAATAGCATTACCTTCTTCTACCTTAACTGCTAATAACTCTATATTTGCTACCCTTTAAGGTAACTTAAATCCTAATCCCAACCTAGACCTCAATAGCAATTCCAATTTAAATTTAAGATGGTATAAGGAATGTATATATGGCCTTATATATCAATTTAATAAATGCTACTATATTGTTAAGTATAAGCGTCTTTAAGAATGGAGACTGTAACGGGACTAGCCTAGTTACAGTAGGAATGTCTCGGTAAAACACTCAACAAGATAAACTTGACGCTTTAACCGAATTCTGCCGAATTCTGCCAGCTTGATCGACTTCTGCTAAGTTCTGCCAGATCAATCGAATTCTACCGAAGTCCGTCCGCGTGCGCACGTGCGTACGCATCAACCAAGACCCCTAACTATTTAATTACAAGATTCTCTGGTTATTCCCTTCTCTTCTTTACATAATGTCTTGTTCTCTTCAAAAGCTATATACCCTTAGATTTAGATAGAATTTATATTATTCCTTTAAATCTTCCCTAAAGCCTCTTCGCGCCCTTATATTATATTACATTAAAAAACAACTACTATTAAAATGGCAAACGAACCTAAATCCTCTTTAATAACTATGAGTATTATGTCCCTAGTTAGGGAACAGTTAACCATAATACAACAGTCCTTTATAGATGCCTTAGCTTAGTAGCGGGCTGCACTAGAAGCCCAGCATTAGCGATTAATGGAAGCACTTCGCGAAGAACTCCGTAACGTCTAAGTATTTACGTTAGAGACCCCAATACTGCCTATAAACGAAATTAATATAACTATATCTGAACCTAGCCTATTAAATACAAACCCTAAACTAGTAATAGTAGTTTAATCTATACCTATAACAAACCTAGTACCTACTGCGAAATTAGAAAAGCTTCCTAACCCTCTAATATTTAATGGAAATTAAAATAACCTATGTCCCTTTGTAACCAAGCTCCGTTTTAAACTTTTAATAAACTATAACTAATACCCTACTAAAGCTAGTAAGGTTAGCTATAGAATGTCTTATTTAAGTAAAGATACTGTATAAACTATAGACCTATTCTTCTATAACGGCGCCTTTGTTAATTTCAAAACCTTTATCTCTTTGCTAAAACAAACATATAATAACGCCAGCCGCGAATACACTGCTGTTACTAAACTTAAAAACCTATAATAATAGAACCGAGACTTTATAAGCTTCTTTTCGGAATTTTTAGGCCTTATTAGCGAACTAAATTAGAATAAAGCCGCTAGAGTTACTGCTCTTTGACGAGCTATTTTAGATAAATTTAGAGTATAGTTAGTAGGTAGGGAACTGCCAAAGGACCTACCTAAATTTGCTATAATGTGTTAACGAATTAATAAGGACCTTTAATATAATAAATAGACTCGTTCTCTAAAGCCAACCATACCTTATGTTTAAAGCTTTATGAAACTGACATATACCCTAAAGCGCGACCCTTCTCTAAAACCTACGTATAACCCTATGGACCTTGACGCCACTCAATCCTACGCACCCTTAGGAATTAACAAATAAAGAACTCGAGCCGTAAATAGAGAATGCTTTGGATATAGTAGAAAAGGATATATCTAAAGGAATTACCAAACTTACCCTTTTAAAAAAGTCCGCTGTAGTTCCTTCTGGTCTTTAAATCGCACCTACTCCTTAAATTGCACTTATTCTTTAAGCCGTACTCGCTTCTTAACTTATACTTATTCTATAAATTATACCCAGTTATTATAAAGCATCTTATCTTTGGCTAATTTAGAAAACAAATTGTCCTAGGGCTAAGTCGCGCCTTAAGATAAGAAGTGGAAGAGTATAAGTGTCTAGGCTCTTCTAGCGCTAATACACAACATAACTCCCTTAATGTACTTAGCGAAATTTAAATACTTAGAAAATAGAAGGAGGTATAAATCCTTATAGACAGCGGAGCTACTAGTATAGGCTTTATTAATACAAACTACATAAAAACCCAACACCTAAATTTAAAGAAACTTAATAAGCCCTGAGGCCTATAAGGCTTTAATGGCAAACCCTTAATATATAGCGAATTGACACACTACGCTCTTATAAAAATGTGGATAGGCAAATACCTTAAATATATTTCCCTATTCGTAACACCCCTAAAGCAATATAAGATAATATTTAGATATAGATGGCTAAAACAACACAACCCTTTAATTAGCTGGGTTAAAGAAATATTAAAGTTCCATATAACCTACTGCTGAAGTTATTGCTTGAAAACCCATTTGCCCTACAAATATACACACAACTATTTAAATTTAAAATAATATAAATTACCCTTGCTATAAACCTTGAACTAATATAATAAAGCTACAACTACTAATTGCAGTAAAGAATATAAAGATGTTACGTCAAAACCTCTTAAAATTTGTATAATATAGGCCGCACCCTTTATCTTATTAGCAAAAAGATAAGATTATAAAATCTTTGCTATAACTATAGAAGACATTAAGAAAGTACTAGAACCGAAATAGTATATTAATCCTTAACCTCTTATACCCAAAGAGTACTATAATCTAATTAACGAGTTTAAAAAATGATTTATAGACCAACTAGCCCCGCACCAAGATAAGTACAATTTTAAGATAGAACTTGAGCCTGGTATAACACCAAAGTTCGGTCCACTATATAGTATATCACAAGAAGAACTGCTTGTAATGCAATAATACCTTAACAAGTATCTAGAAAAAGGATTTATTTGCCCTAGTTAATCTCTATTCGCCTTACCCATACTATTCGTTAAAAAGCCAGGAGGAGGCTTAAGATTTTATATTAATTATTAAGCTCTAAATGTAATTACGATTTGAAACCAATATCCAATTCCTTTAATTTAAGAAACGCTTAACTGTTTAGTAAAGGCATAGTACTTTATAAAGCTTAACATAGTTGCTGCCTTTAATAAAATCCGTATACGTGAAGGAGATAAGAAGTATATAGCTTTTTATACACAATAGGGACTCTTTAAATACCTAGTAATGCCATTTAGCGTAAAAAATGGTCCTAGTATATTTTAGCAATATGTTAACAATACGCTTTATAAATTCCTTAATGTATTTATTACCGTGTATATTAACAATATCTTAATCTACTTGTCCTCGCTTTCTAAATATTGGAAACATATTAGAATGGTTCTTAAACGCCTATAAGATACAGGCTTATAATACAATATTAAGAAATACAAGTTCCACGCGTCTAAGGTTACGTACTTAGGCTTAATTATATCCCGTAATAAAATTAAAATAGACCCTAAGAAAGTCGCCGTGATTATAAACTAGGGAAGCCCTAGCAATATATAAGACGTTTAAGAATTTCTAGGATTCGCAAACTTCTATTATTAATTTATTAACCACTTCTTGGAAATTACCTAGCCATTAGTAAACCTAACAAGAAAGAATATAAAATTTAAATAGACCACTAAATGCGAATAAGCTTTTAACAACCTAAAGCATTGTTTTATAACTACTCTAATTCTTACCTACTTCGACCCTGACCTCAAATGCATTGTTAAAACAGATTCGTCTGATTATGCACTAGGAGGAGTGTTATCGCAATATAATAAAAACAGCGAGCTACGTCCAGTAGCCTTTCTCTCTTAGAAACTCGCCCCTACTAAATCGAACTATAAGATATATAATAAAGAACTACTTATAATCGTTAGATGCTTTAAACAATGGCGTCTTAAGCTTAAAGAATTGTTGTTCCTAATACGTGTATTAACGGACTATAAGAACCTGTAGTACTTTATAACTATAGAACAATTAACACAGCGCTAAATTTGTTAGGCCGAATACCTCTTATAATTTGACTTTAAGATTATATACTAACTAGGCAAACTTAATTAGAAGCCTAATGTATTAATATAACAATTACAGGACCTACCTACGAATACTTTGGATAAACGGATTACGAATTGATTACGGATCTTACTGCCCCCTAAATGTTTTAAAAAGCTACGCCCTATATTCCTAGATGCGGAACTCGACAGAAATAAATTAAAAGTTAATAAATAGGAAATAGAAATTAATAAGCTAATAGAATACAAATATAAGAATAATATATGGATAATAGATATAATAAAAGCAATTTAAATAGGAAAACGATAGTATAAGGATATTACACTCGCTAAATGCGAAATTTAAAACAATTGATTATACTATTAATAGAAGATAGTAGTTCCGAATTCCAAACCTTTATAATTTAAGATACTTAATTTCGTATATAACTCCCCTATAGCAGGGCATCCTGGCCGTGTGAAGACCTATAAGATTGTTTAATAAGTATACTACTAGCCTATAATGCACGACTATATACGAAAATACATTCGAGCATACAGGATGTGCGTGCGTGGAAAGACCTCTTATATAAAGAAGTAAGGAGTACTTTAACCGCTACCAATTCTAATGCAAAGATGGCGCAACATCTTAATTAACTTTATAGTTAACTTGCCTAGCAGTAATGGGTTTATAAATATTATGGTAGTTATTAACCGCCTTATAAAAATGCGATATATAATTCCTATGGACTCGATTAATGCAATATTAGTAGCCGAATGTTTTATTAAGTATATCTTTAAGCTACACGGACTTCCTAACTTAATAATATCTAACTATAGAAGCCAGTTCGTTTTAGACTTCTAGCAAGCTCTATATAAACAATTAAGTATTTAAATATAACTCTTAACTGCGTTTTATTTGGAGATAGATAGTTAAACCGAAATTGCGAACGCGATTATAGAATAATACCTATAAATATACTACTCCTACCTGCAAGATAACTGGGAAAAATGGCTGCCTTTAGCTAAGTTTACTGCGAATAATATAATAAACGTATTAATAGGCGTAACGCCGTTCTACGCGATCTATAGATAAAACCCTTAACTTGGATTTAAACCACAACCTAAAATCAACATAATAGGACCCACAATTAAATAGATCCAGTTAATTAACGCGCATAACTTTGCTAATTAAATAAAGCAGTTAACGGAACTGTTACGAAGTAAATTAACGTACGCTTAAATGGTATAGGAATGGCATGCAAATAAAGGACAAGCTCCTATATAGGACTTTAAGGAAGGTAATATGGCTTACCTAAATATACGAAATATACGGACTTAATGGCCCTTAAAGAAACTTAATTAGAAGTTTACGGGCCCGTACTAAATTAAGAAGAAACTAAGCCTATACGCCTATAAGCTTAAACTGCCAACTGAGATAAAAATACACCTAACATTTTACGTAAGCTTATTATAACCTTTAAAAGATAATCCTATAACTTATAAAGTACCACCGCCACCTCCCATAATTGTTAATAATGGTAATGGTTCTTACTTTATTAACTTAATTAACGATATATAATGGAAACCACGATCCAAACAATTTAAACTTCTTGTTAAGTGGGAAGGATATAAAACACAAACCTAGGAAACCTATAATTAGATTAAGGCTAACGCGCCTTCCCTAGTAAAAGAATTCCATAAGGACCATCCTTTGCGGCCTACTCTGGCTGGATAGACATAATATAAAGGTAAATAACTGCCACCTAACACAAATACATGAAACTCGAATTTAAAAAGAACTTAAAATAAGTTATAATATTTATAACGCGATTACATAACACGCAAGATATTAAGAAACTTTAACCAGCAGTTAAAGTTGTTTAATTAGTTAGATTTACCTTGCCAAGACCGCCACCTAACGCGAAAATACAACACGTAATAAAATTATAAATTCTTAACCAAATTGAATTATTTTGAACCTTCGGCTAAAGGGGGGGTACTGTAACGGGACTAGCCTAGTTATAGTAGGAATGTCTTAGTAAAACACTTAATAAGATAAACTTGACGCTTTAACCGAATTCTGCCGAATTCTGCCAGCTTGATTAACTTCTGCTAAGTTCTGCCAGATTAATCAAATTCTACCAAAGTCCGTCCGCGTGCGCATGTGCGCACGCATCGACCAAGACCCCTAACTATTTAATTACAAGATTCTCTGGTTATTCCCTTCTCTTCTTTACGCAACGTCTTGTTCTCTTCAAAGGCTATATACCCTTAGATTTAGATAGAATTTATATTGTTCCTTCGAATCTTCCCCGAAGCCTCTTCGCGCCCTTATAGAGACTAAGGGCAGACGTCTAGAAGAAGGTAGATAAAACAATCTTATTTACACCTTGGATTAAACGCATTATTAACTATATCTAAAAAAGAGAATAGGAAGTAAAGGAGAATAATTAGAAGAATACAGAATCTATAATTAATTTTAATTCTAAAACCCTAGCTTTTACTATACTGACTAGCTATACTGCCGTATTTAGTACTAGTTAAATTCCCCCTAAACTTTAAAATACCTAAATACTTAACCCTAGTATAGATATGTACGTCTATAATAATAAAGAAGACTTTACCTTCTTATACCCAGTAGTAGAAGATAACTACCTAATTGCTAGCGGAAATTTTAAAAAAAAATAGGCTTATAGAATAGTAACTATTACTATTAATATACCTACTAGGAAGTTAAAAATAAAGCTATTCTATATAGCACTAGTACCTACCTTTTTTATAAATATTATAGCACTCTTAAGAGCTACTAATAATAATATCCATTTTAACTTAAGACGAAACTTGCTATACCGTCTAGCAACTAGCAAAATAGTATACTATATAAGACGACTAAGGGGCTACTAGGCACTAATGCATAGAGAGCCTATAAATACCCTAGATTTAATAACTTAATTAACCTTTTTAATAGGAAGATTTTAGCTAAGCCAAATAGCACAAAATTCTTAGCTATGTAGGACCTAATATTATTAAGCAGCTTCCTAAGCATGTTAATAGCGTAGAGTTAACTAAATTAACTACTAAATAAGCACTACTCAAAATCGAATGTAAAACTTACTTATTAGCAAAGTATATATAGCAGATCTCTTAAAGACGAGAACATAAATATCTAGCTACTCGCTATTTGTATGGCTAATATTTAATATTATTAACCTCGGAGTACCTAGATATAACGGCAATAGATATATTACATATTTCTATTACACGTATTCTAAATTTAACTTTATATTTACCTTTAGAAATAAGAATAAAGCTACTATCCTACCTACTATTTATAAGACTTACCGTTTAATTAAAACATAATCCTATTAAGACATCGTCTTCTTCTAGGACGGTAATAAATAAGCATTTAGATAAATGGGAGATACCCTATAGACATAGTGTGTAGATAAAGGCGTTACTTTTAAATACCGAGTACTAGATACTAAGGAACAAAATAGCAGAGCTAAATAATCTAGAAGAACGCTTATGGAACAATTAAGGGCTATATAGCTAAAAGTATCCTTACCCCCATTTTTAGGACTAAAAGCTTTCCTTACTACTAGATACGCACTTAATTAAACCCTAAATAAGTAACTAGGATGGAAAACTCTATATAAGATCGCCTATGGAAAGCAGCCATTACTTACCTATATATATGTATACGGTTGCAAGACCTATATGCTAAATAAATATATTGGAAAGGGAGATAAGCTGGCTCCTTATATATTAATTAGACACCTAGTTGGATATAATTTAACTAATATCTACCGAATCTGGATTCTAAGTCTCCGTAAAGTTATCTAAACTAGAGACGTTATATTTAATGAAACCTTATTCTATAACCCTAAAGATTAAAATATTAACTACCTCCTAAGGGAAGTATTAAAAGACACTATCTAGACAATTAGTCTACTAGAACCTCTCTATAAGGACAAATTTAAAGATAAATCTATCCTATATAGACCTACATTAAATATAGATTAAATAACTACATTAAGCGATTTAGTAGAGCTTTCTATAAAGGATATTAAACAGCTACCAACTCCTAGCAGAATGGTATCTCTAGATTTACCAGAATTAAATACTACACTAGGAGAACCTTAAGACTATATTTTAGATATAATTAAAGTAATTCCTACCTAGCTAAGCTTACTAGAACTATCTAATAGAGTAACTAATATAGCTCTATAAGCTAATAAAGTCTTAGCCAATCCTTCTGCCAACCTTATTCTATCAAAAGGTTCTAAATAAATTTAACGTTAAGCGTACGCAGCAGCACTAGCCAATATATTTACCCTATTTGGTTACTACGCTAGCTTTACCATAGAACTAGTAAATGATATTAACTAAACTAGATTCTTACCTCTATATTAGGACAATCTTCCTCCTAAACCAAAAAATTTAAAAGAGCTAAGAAAGTACCCCTTAACTACTGGCTTTTAAAAGGCTATAGAAAAAGAATATAATAACCTAAAACGCTAAGGAATATTTAAGACTGTATTAAAGGAAGAAGTAAATAATAAGTAGATCCTTTTACTAAAACGGGTCTTTAAATATAAGTTTAATAGCAACGGTTACCTTTAAAAGCTAAAAGCTGAACTATATATCCGCGGATACCTATAGATTACTAAAGAAGAGACCTATGTAGCAACCTTAGCTGCTTAAATATTCCGTGCCCTTATAGCTATAACAGCCGCATTTAATTTAGAGATTTAATAGTATGACGCTATAAACGCATTTATAAATACTAGACTAGTTAAGCTAGGCTACTACTACTACCTAAAAGGGTTTAATTAAAACGGATATATTCTAAAGCTACTTATAGCGCTATATAGATTAAAAGTCTTACCACTACTTTAGTATAAAGAGCTTACCAGTATACTGTCTAAATTTAGATTAAAGCCTATTCTAGGTACTAATTGCCTATTTACTAATAGATGACTTATTATCTTCTTCTATATAAACAACACTACTATTTTATTTACTAAAAAGGACCTTTAAAGACTAGAAGAATTTAAAGCTAAATTGCTATACTAATATAATATCCGTGCACTAGGAGACCTATAGTAGTTCCTAGAAATTTAAATTAAACGAGATTAACTAAGTTAAAGGATCTAGCTCTGTTAAGATTTCTATATTAAAAAGATAGCCAATTAATTTAATATTTAACTAGAAAGATTTCCTAAGTTACTACTTCCTGCTAAAGAACTAATTCCGTCTAACTAGTAGACAAACCCCTAAAGAACACTAGCCTATTAGTAATAAGTTAGTTCCCTTACGTACCTTGCCATATTTAAAAGACCTAATATTATAAAGACGCATTTAAAGCTAGCCGAATTCCTTACCAATCTAAATTAAAAATACCTTAACGTAGCTAATTAAGCTATTACCTACTATCTCGGAATAAAACTAATAGCCATGAAATACTCTAGTAAAGTATTTGGAGTATATATCTACTTTAGAAACCCTAAAGGAGAAGACGTTACCTTTTACGGAGCATTTAACGCAGTATTTACGGACTATAAAGATACCAGACAGAGCTCTTAAGAATACCTATTTATGCTATTTAGACTAATTAATTAAAAGGCGACCCTATAATAATTAGTGACTTACTTAACTACCAAAGCGGAGCTTCTCTCCCTGTCTACGGCTGCTATTAAGATTAGTGGCAGCGTTTTTTTAAGGCAATTGGCTTTAATTTAGAACGCGAATTTACCCTACTTTACGACAATATATAAACCATATAACTCCTAAGACAGGATACACTAAAGCTTGAGACCAAGCTACGATATATCAACGTCTATTAGCACTGGCTTAGACAGGAGATCTAAGACAAAAAGATTAATGTATAATGGGTCCCTATAGACAAGATGCCTACTAATAGCCTTACTAAGATCTTACCCCATTAAAGGCATAAAGCATAGATAAAGCAATTAAATTTAATGGATATTCGACATTAAATTGCTACTGCATTATCTGATGAAGACTCTTAAATGTTACCCTACTCCTAAATTGTATCTAAATTTCCTATTTTAGTATAGTGTCTACCTTTATTTTTATTTTTTATAGCTTCAACTACACCATTAAATCCGGGGGGGGGGGACTAACTACCAATACTATATTAGATATTATCTTATGACTTACTACCCTGTCTCTTGCCATTGTATATCTTACTACTTATTTCTATTACCTATTTATTACCTATTACCGACTAAGTAGCAATGTTGACCTGGTGGCCAATTAGGTAACAGTTATAAATTATCGTTGGCATTACCGTTAACCTTTGCCCAGTGATGTCAGCGGTTAGGTTAGGTTTCAAAAATGAGGCCAAAACCAATCCAAAATACATTTTTGAGCCTAGAACCGGTTACGGAACCGGTTAAACCAGATTAACCAGATACGATAGATAGATCTTGACATAATATAGTATACAAATTAGTAGAGACGCTCGGGGGGTGAGTAGAGCCGTCGCGGAAAGTAGAAAACAACATATAGAGCCTACGAAGCTTACAAATATTAGGAGAGATTTTGGTAGTTAAGCAGCCGACGACTTTGAACTTACTATCGTGAGTCTTGGCATGGTGTTGAGAGCCAATTAATCGTCAAGTACGGTGTACTTGACTGCTTCGCCCTCTGGATCTTCCTCATCTGAATCCTTATCGCCTACATCGCGATCCTCCTTATATTGCTTATCAACGTCAGGGTCAACGCCTTTGGCAAAGGCCAAAGATTAAGAGGATAATACAATAAGGGAGTATGCAGATGGCGATCCGGACGGCGCGATGAGGAGCTATATAAGGATAACGCGATGAGGAGGCCTCAATCAGATCAACCACCTTAGATTAATTAACTTCCTCTACTGCATCAGATTAGGACGGCTACCTTAACGCGTCGTGCGGATCAAATCGAACAACATTTTAAAACACCATACTTTTCGATCGCAATCGTGAGCCAATATATGCATATTCAGAAGTCGCAGGTGGTGTTTGGCCTCACTAGAGTCTCACTAGATCCAGATCTATAAGGCTTCATTGGTTACCCGGTTACCCAGTTATCACCAAAGCTTCAAAACCGATCTAAATTGAGCCAATCAAATCGTCGAACCGGTTACTCTCAGGATTTCGGTTAAGGGCTTGTTTGGTAACTTTTTTTAACCAGGTCAGATCGACCAGGTAGATATCCACTAGGTCAGCCTTTTCATACCTATGCGCCCGATATTAAGCGCTACTAGTGGGCGCTAAAGCAGGGGTGTATATCCACCTGGTAGAGGGTGTCCGTTTGGTAGGATCGTCGCCAGGTGGATAAAAAGGCGTAGGGTGGTTATGTAATACGTATAGAGCGCCAAGGACGTTGGAAAAGCTCTACATAGAATGAGTAGTTAGATCCTTATTGATATACTTACCTTTTTAAATGGCCGACAACAACGAGCCCATTATAGCTAGATCTATTGCCGTTGTGGCCGCCTCTACCTATGTCTCTATTAGCACCCCTACCTCTATTACTATATCTAATATGGCGTCCTCTGTAACTACCTTACCTACCTCCAAGCCAGTATTAACACCTCTAGAGAAGCGATTGAATAAGCGTACGTAGGCGGATATAAGGAGTGACGGCGGCGGTGGCGAAGGATATACGGCTGCTAATAAAGATGGTAAGCGGCCTGTTACTAGAAAGGAAGGAAAGAGGGTAAATATAGAGGATATTTAACCTACTAAGAAGCTTCGATTCTCTTAGCTTGCTAGATTAAATAAAGCCTTTTTAGATTTCCTGTAGATCCTCTTAATACAAGGTAAGAAGACTAATGGCGCAACGTTTAAAGCCACTAAATATACCAACGCTATTGCCTATATTAAAGCTAAATCGGGCTAAGACCTTTCTCTTAAGCAGTTAATAAATAAGTATAACTATTAGAAGACCACCTGGCGCGAGTGGGAGGCTTATATAAAGGCGTATTCTGGCTGGGGTAAGTATAAGGTTACTGGCTTGCCATATATAGATAAGCCTGGCGTGATAAAGACGTACTTTTATAATTATATTAAAAGACGACCTTTTATAAAGAAGTGGCTGCCTTACTATAATAAGCTAAAGGAGCTGTTGGCTAGAAAGATGGCCTGCAGTAACTATACGGCATTAATTAATAAGGCCCTAGATGAGGATTCAGCTTAGAATAAGGGTGTAGTTAAAGACAACGCTAAAGACGATATTAAGGATATTAAGGATCTAAATTTACTATATAGGATGGTTAAACAGAGCCCATCTAGTACGCTAATAGAGGGCTAGAGTCCTACGCCCTTACCTAATTCACCCTTATGTTCCCCCTTAGTATCGTCCTCTTCCTTATAGCCCTTACTAATATCCTCTATAGCCACCTTATTTGCGTCAAAAAAGAAGCCTTAAAATACCGTAAAAATAGGTCAGCTGGATCTGGTAAGGCGCTTAATAAAGAACGCAGCTATGGCTGCCAATTAAAGCCGCTTGTTAAAGGCGTCTGTAGCCACAGAGGCTTTAAGCGAGAGTATTAGTAAGGCAGCGTTAATGTTTAATTCTTTAAAGACAACGCTGTTGGAAATTCATTACTCACTAATTAAGAGGGCTGTTGGCAGCTTTATTCGTAATTTTAAGTACCTTACCGCCACTAATTAGTAGCTCGTTCTAAAAGCCTTTAAGGTTAAAAGCAGGACCTTAATCTTTAATTCACTTACCAGCAACGCTAGAAATAGGTATATTGAGCAGCTAGTAGTTGATATGAGACAGCAGCAGGCGTCTACTGGTTAAATTAGGTAGGTTGATAAAGAATTAGAGCTTAGTGGCGAGTTAAAGGATTAATTTTATAGAGAATTTAGTTTAAGCTTATAGGTAGTGCGGGTAATATAACTAAGCTATAATTAAATTACCTATTACGACTTTTTTCTTAGTGGTGTTGTACGTTAATTTAATACCCTAAATGCTTTGCTTATAGATTAATTACCTCTATAGCTTTATATTAAATATTTCTAGATTCTCTAAAATTAAATTATAGATTTAACTTCCTTCTTAACTTCCTTTTTAACTTCCTCCTTAACTTCCTCCTTAACTTCCACCTTTATCCCTTGCAGTTAGAACGCTTTAATACTGCTCCTATATTACATTTATAATATCCTTACGCCGCTGGCTCATTGCCTGCTCCTTAATATTGATAGAAATAATATACTTATCAGCATCCAAATTATCCTCGCTTTTATACCCAAAGTCCTTATCCTGCGGGTTATAGCTGTTCTGGTTTATAAAGTTATAAACTGCCGTAAGCGCCCATATAATCTTGACCTGTGTCTTTTATATATAGCCTCTGCGGCCCTTATTAAAAATAAGGAAATGTGATTTAAGTATACTAAACATCCGTTTAATTATATTCCTTAGCTGTGAATAGCGCAGGTTATATAGCTCGTACTTATTCTTAGGCCTTTAGGCTGCTTTAGCTTGCTCCTTTAAATAATATCTAACCTTTTAATAGGGTATAAGAACTATAGGATCGTCTATAGCGTATCTAGCGTTAGCTAGATAATATCGTCCTAGTAGTATATTAAAGCCTTAATTTTTAGCGAAACCAAATACTTAGCTATTATGCGCAGAGCCTTCCTAACCGGGCAATATATAGATAAAGTTTATATTAAAATCGCATGCTGTAAGCATATTCTGCGATATAAATCCCTTCCTATTTCGCCATACAGATTGCTTGGCTTTAGGTACTGAAATTAGAATATGCGAGCCGTTAAGGGCGCTAATATAATTACTAAAAAAGGGCTATATTTTGTTATTAGATTTAACCTAATTAGGCGTTTAATTGGGCGGCAATTTAACAATATCCTTATGCAGCTTATATAGAGTATTAAGGACCTTATAGAAGGCTCTACTTTAGGTAAGCTCTAGCCTAATATTACTGTAACGGAATCCCCCAGGAGGTACATATCAGATGAGACAGTAGGAGGTTTTATCAATGTCCTACCTACGTCCCATGTATGTTCCAGAAGAGACATAGTCAGATAGATAGGGGCGAAAGGTTTTACTAGTATCTTAGAAGGTTTATATAGGAAGCTAGTTCTCCTCTAGAGAAGAACCAGCGATTAGTCTCTAAAT
>Ga0307507_10002779_pt1 | contig 35698 bp, 23 predicted proteins | sample 7_EM_MG_FD_207223 | JGI IMG/M metagenome (GOLD analysis project Ga0307507, IMG submission 207223) | Populus trichocarpa ectomycorrhiza microbial communities from riparian zone in the Pacific Northwest, United States - 7_EM | ecosystem: Host-associated > Plants > Roots > Unclassified | place...
TTTTTTGGTGCTGGGTGGTTTTTTTTGCCCCCCCCCCCCCCCCCCCCCCCCCCATGCGCGCAGCAGCGATGGCATCTAATTTCGCTTAAGCTTCGCCTAATTTAGTATATAGAGCCAGCAGAATTAGATGTAGTAGCTGCTAGAAAGAGGGTCGCCTCCTTACACTTAAAGCTATTCGCAATATCTCTTCCTTACTAATATCGTGATCTTTATTCTATATGGCCGACTTGCTTATGGAGTACGTTAGAACCTAACTAGATTATATTTAGAACTAATTATATTAGAGAATATTGCTAATGTTTAGTACTTATTTCTTACCTATATATAGGCTACTATAATGGAAGGCAAAGGGGCGAGTATCAGGCGCCCCCTGATGACTCTACAGTAGTAGAGTTAAGTTTGCGATACTAGCGCGTCCGTAGGCTTGTTACGGCAGCAGTGGTTCCCAAGGAGGTCAAAAAGTAAGGTAGTAGAGCACCATAGGTGACTTGCAGGCGCTAAGCAGGCGAGTCCCAAAAGGCGGGGAGATGGATCACGGGGTTTTCTCAAATAGAGTTTTCTCCCCATATGTAAATAAGGAGTAGTCCGCGTGGGCCCAATAGGGATCCGAATCGGACGTTAAGCAATGAATTATTATTATTATATAGGCTACTATAGAAATATATTTAGAGCACTTCTAAAAAGTATTACTAGCAAATAAGAAATATAATACTGCGTATTTAATATCTTTTATTTAATTAGGTAATATAGGTGCTAATATTATAATGGGCTTGTATAACTGCTTCTAAACTAAAGCTTGTAGATTACTACTATACAAGAATACTAAGCTAAGGAGAAGAAGAAGAAGACTGGCAGAGACTGGCAAGATATAAAGGGGTCGTCAAGGCGCTAGTAGTAAGCGAGCCAATAGCGACTTGGCAGAATTTGGCAGAATTTGGCAGATTACCCAGAAAACGGCAAATTAGCAGGTGACGCGCTCTAGCACCGTCACATCACCCCCCTCCTAAAAAAGCCTGCCCTTAGGCTTTGTCTAAGTTCTTTATTATTATCTAGATTATTATAGTTATCTACCCCTTCTTCCTAGCATTTAATCTAACTGTCTAGTTTATGTGGTGGTCCAGGGAGGTCTGGGTAGGCTAGGTGGAAATCTTGTAGCTTGTGGGGAGAGTACTTAAAATTAGACGCGGGGTACCATTCTAGGTCTTTGTTATAACCTACCCAGCTCATATAGTATTTTAAGGTACTACAGTCCTTTTAACTGCTAAGATCTCTTCGACTTCCTATTCCTCGTCTTCTATAATCTAAATTGACGGTAGGGGGTCATTGTACTATCTAGGCAATGGGTCGTCTGCGGCCTTCCGCAGTCAGTCTAAAGAAAAGATATGGTGGATCTTTATTAACTCTAGTAGCTTAGCCCTAAAAGAGTGCCCTACCTTCTTAAGGATCTTATAGGGGCTAGCTATTTAGTAGTCTAGTTTATGGCTCGGCCTCTAGGTCTTTTAGTTTTTTATTAACACCTATATCTTATCTCCTGCTTAGAAGTCTACCTTGCGGTAATATTAGTTTATATTGGCCTCTTTCTTCTCTTATACCCTTTTTATAATTAATTAGGCAGTCTCCTAGGCTGTACCAAAATCAATAATCGAGCGATCTCCGAACATAACCGGGCTTGTCAAATCGTACATCCCACACCCGACTTTACTATAACCCGGAAGCAGTTATCACAGGCTAGAACTTACAGCGCCTCTACCGCTGACCCAAAGCTATGGGACAACCCGTCTTACCAATACGACATTGTGGATGTACGTAAGGTAGTGATGCAGCCTGGGAATTTCCCGTTAACGTCATAAGCGCCAGTCCTTCAATCAGGCTTCCATTGCATACCCAGACGCCAGCACACTCAGTGAATTCCCAGAAATAGCGATTTTATTGCTAGCACTGGTCGAGATAACATAGCTGTAAGTCGGCGGGGGATTTGCCATCTTCGTTGAGAGAGAAGGAGAGTTGCTGAACATGAGCCGGGAGAAGCCTTCAACTGACTAGGTCGTAGAGGCCCTGGGTAGATTGAGCAGACACGCGAAGGAGCGCACTGACGAATAAGAGTAGTGGATGGAAATGCATGATTGCATCAATTCGATAACGAAAGCGAATACAAAGCCATCCCTCACTGCGGATATTCATTGCTGAGTTAATGCTTACCTCACTTGTGTAACGCTCTTTGCCTGGCTGCAGGATGGTAATGCCACCTTCGTCCTTTTGCCCTTGAATGATTGTTGCTCTTTGGATAGTGCTATGAGCTCATCTACATGTAAAGGAATGGGGTCTGGCTATGACGTTAGATGATCTGCAGTGCATCTTTGGAGCATCTGAATACCAGGCTATTGGGATGAAACGTCCCTGATAGATAAGATTCTCAATGAAGATAACTACCAAGTTTTACGCAACAATCTTGGAATCGGAAGAGAGCGGATCCGCGAGGATATCGAGATCACCACTCTTTTTAACGTTTCGATGAAGTTCAGTCAGAGAAAAACGTCAGACAGCTGAGTTTTCGCCTGTGACCGTTTGTGGACTGGCATTCACCACTTGGAAGTCTCTTGGAACAGTCCAATCAAGCCGATTACTGCGACCTGAGCACTGTGCTTAGGAATTGACAATATCTGGCAATGGGTGTATCAATTCTTCCTGTCGGGGAGAGCTGGGAATACCTGATGCTTCGGCCATGATATCCCGAAATCTGTTCTGGTGCCTCGGGTCAGCGTAGGGCGGAGGGAGGGCAAGGGGCGTCAAGGTTCGGCTAAGAGTCCAACATTTGCTTGCTTGCCATCACCTCAGCGCGTTGTCATGTAACTTTTCAAGACCGCGATCCCGACCTCACAGTCTTGATTGTAGAGACCATGAAGGGCCTCCACAGGCTGGGGAGCTCGCAACAGGGGCTCTGTGGCATTAATTGTACTCCGTGTCCTTTCACTGATGAATGTGAGGCGCGGAGGTTTTATTGCCCAGCTGCGAGGCTTTCGCTAAAGTGGTGACAGGGGGCAAGTACTGCCGAAGGATGTGAGGCTGAGACATTTTACCGTTACCAGCATCACGAACTTCCGGATTGGGACTATCTTGCATTAGAGTGAGCCGTGGGGGGTTGGAGGGCAAGAAAATGCTGAGAAATCTCCGCCATAGATCTCGATGGTTGGAGTGCCTGAGAGTGTTTGGCCTGTACGGTGCAGACGTGAATTCTGTAAGGCTGAGAGATGCTCTGAGTGCCTGGACAGATCCACTTCGAACATTTCCATCGAAGTTTGCTGTTCTGGACAGCCCAGGGCAGCCCATGGTTGTGGGCAGGCGTGAGGCAAGGCATCTACTGACCAGCAGTTTTCTTTGGAGGGGGGGAGCGGGCAAGCAAGCCCGTGGAGGCGCCAGAGCGCGCCATAGTGCGCCCAGGCCGCCTCGACTTTCGTGGTTTGCCCCGCCTTTCGCACGCCGCACTTGGTCGTCCACGAACGTATCGACAGGTCGCAAAAGACGGTCGACAATATTTACGTGACTGATCGCCAATCGCCCAGCACTCCATAGCTCATTCCTCTCAGCCCATTCTCTCGGGCGTGTGATCTAAAGGCCTCTCGCCCGCCGAGCAGTGCCTGCAGATGCCGTCGTCTGTCCTCAGCTAGGCGCGGTGAGCTCGCTGCGTTGGCCTCTGCCTCATCCTTTTGCTCGGGCCGGCGGGCCAGTGTCGCATTGGATAGTGGCAACTAGCCTAATTCCGCTCCACTCGCGACCCTATTTCACCCCGGAGATTTGCATTCTTTCGTTGTGTCCAGGCGTCTCGACACACTTTTCAGTCGGTAACACGACACTCGTTGCGGACAACAATGTGCATGTGCCCTCGCGGAGTCCCAGAGCGTCCCCGTCGACCTTTCCTCATAACCGGATGGCCTCCCCGAATATTACGGCAAGAAACCCCTTAGTATCTAAACAGAGATTCCCAGGATCTAGTTGGACCTTGCATAACTAGCCTCTCCGCTTCTCCTTCATGCAGTCTTCGAATATCACCAACGGAGCTTGCTCCCCTTCATCTTCCCAAAAGCAAGGCTACCAACCGCCTTCTCCCCCAAATCCTTCTGCCGACCAAGGTGTTATACCGCCAATATCATCTCCAGACCGATTTGCACCCTCTCCACCAGCAGACGGAGAATGGGATGTTGCATCCATCTCGCCAGAGACGGCGATGAAGATGCTCTGCAGGTCTGTTCAAGCATTGGCTAATGCCACTGGTGACATCCCGCCGACCCCACCAATAAGTCGTCCAGGTACTCCTGGAGGCCTCCCTAGGGGCAAGGAAAACTTAAAGCATCATCACAGGCGGACTTCGTCAAGGCCTGCTACACCAGTACCATCGGATGATATTAAGGCACCCACTTTCAAAAACGTTGAGCTCGGGAGCCCTGAAGCCAGCATGTCTGAGCCATCCGCAGCGGATGTTGGCGCAAACGCCGAACCTGTGCACATCCAACAAGAAGCGATTGCTCGGAAATTCTTCTCTAAGAAGGTTCCGCTTGTTACACTCGAAGATTATCTCCTGCGCCTGCAACGATACTGCCCAATGTCGACAGCAGTCTATCTTGCGGCGGGACTCTACATTCACAAATTGGCGGTGGAAGAGGGGTCAGTCCCAGTGACAAGTAGGACGGTACATCGGTTAGTGTTGGCGAGTCTTCGGGTGGCAATGAAAGCTTTGGAGGATCTGAGATATCCACAAGCACGGTTTGCGGGGGTAGGAGGGGTAGGAGAGAACGAGTTGAAGATGCTTGAGATCAGTCTTTGTTACTTGACAAACTTTGATCTTCAGGTCAATCCAGAAACGCTCTATGAAAAGACTTTGTGCCTTCAGAAAGCTGCGCAATCTGCAACAGTGTGCTCTAAACTTCCACCATCGTTTCAATCGAGGTTACCAACACGAACGCGGACGACGGCCTAGGTTGACGAGACTTGTCTTAGACACAAAGCGGCTCACTTCTTTTTGTGTAAGTTTTCCGCACTTTGGTTGACAGGATTTAGGAGTTTTAGGTGGGAACAATCAGCGTGTACCCCTAAGGCGTTGAGTCTTTGGACCTAAAGTGACGGCTTCAGCCTTGCTTTATCGGGTGGAGAAGAGGCTCCACCACCGATTGAAATTTGTACATTACAGCAAGCAAAACCCGTACATAGTCCTCACATAATTTGGAAAAAGCGCCCCTTGAAGCATTTGCTCATCCGTGAATGATTACCTATGAAAGCCTGATTTTATGGCGAATTCTATAAATGGCATGGGGTTGATGGTTGTAATTTAGCCGTGTTTGGAATGGTAGGCGGGAATCTTGCATTGATTACGCCAATTCCAAGCGCCGCAATGCCAGAATCTCGAATCTCGAATTCAACTACAACTCCAGCCTCGCCGTTTCCCCCCACCACATCACGCTCGTTTACACAAACACATCAGATCGCGATAATCGAACCGCGTGCTTGCGATTGCATCTACTTTACAGACCAAGATCGTGTTCTTCGCCATGCAGTTCCGGCTCCTTGCGTTGCTGGCGGCAATCACCCCCTTCGCCCTCGCAGACGTCGAGTTTACGAGTCCAGCAGCGGGCGCAAAATTAACAGGAGGCGGTTCTATCAACATTGCATGGAAGGATTCCGGGAGTGCTCCATCGATATCAGATCTCACAACTTACGAGCTCTTTCTTTGCGCAGGAGGGAACGATGATACCACCTTTGTGAGCACACGACGCGGACTAAAGTGCACTTGAGACTGTTAATGATGGCTGACTCGTGTTTTATAATAGATCCAACTCACTTCTATCACGACATCTGGGACGTTTGCTGCTGGCAACAAGGCGATTGGTAATGTCGGTGCAGGTGTTGGTGCAAGCACACCGTCCAATGCATAGTACGTCTAACCTTTCCAATATATATTATCAAGATTTATTCAAGTCCTTCAACCCTTCTGGATTCTGGACTAATGCATGTCGCTTTATAGCTTCCTTAAAATAATCTCCGTTGCTAAAGAAGGCGGTACTGTAACCAACTACTCCCCACGCTTCTCGCTCTCTGGCATGACTGGAACCTTCGCCCCCAACGTCCTAGCTGGAGCAAAAGCTGTAACTGGAACCGATGGACCCCCAACTGTCAATCAAGTGGCGAACAACGCGAACGCCGCTCCAGCTGCAGCTTCAGACTACGCTATACCGTATACGATGCAGACGGGCTTGACCAAGTTTGCGCCAATGCAGCCTGTTCCACCGAGCAAAATAACAAAGAAAAGCCCTACGCCGCAATACCCAACGAGTGCTGTGTCGTTAGCGAGTACCTTCCTGCCCACGCCTAAGCAGGTCACAACAATGACGATGAGCCAGACATTTAGTGTTAGCAGTATGGAGAATACGGTATGCTTTAGCTCTCTCTTCGTGAAATGCCAGGAAAGGGCATTTGCTGATTGAATTTACTACTACACAGGTTGCAGCTGCTCCTATGCCTTCTGATGATATGGCCAAGTTTCTTGCGCGGTGGAAGGATTGATTATTTTCAGCAATCGATCAGCACCTTTACTCTCTAAAGGCATAATTTATTATTCAGATACGGCTACCTGGAATTAGGGACTTGGGATGCATCGTTTTATGACTTTCGGTCTATCATTGGCTGTATTATATACATGTCGGCGCTGGCGTCTATGAGCTCTTGGGATTAACGGTCAGGGTCATTATAGAAATTCTGGCATGGACGGAGAAGGCGTGGTTTATTGGGATATAAATTTATAAGATTCAGAATATGCTAAAAACGTAACTCCGCTTGTGACGTTCAGCCAAATTGACGTCATGAGGAATGCTTAGGATCAATTAGGCTATATGGACTGCAAGGCTTTATATTTCTCAGTTGAAAAGAAAGCAGAGTGAAATGCATCATGCGAGACAGACGTTTGCTTGCAAGAAATCTCCCGAGTGCTGCTATCCAGATCATCCATAAGATGCGATTCGTGACTTTCCACACCAAAACGTAACACCGCGTCTATCCGAGGAACCTCTAAACGACAGCCCTGAAACTACAACCTCACCCCCCACCTAACGTAGGTGATAGGGTTATGACGGTCGGCATAGTTATGGGTGGGGCTCCACCGCCTTGTATTCTGCCTGTAATCGGGTATTCGGCAGTATTTTGATGTTCTAAACCGTCATAACCATGCCGACTGTCATAACCCTATCACCTACGTTATTACAACCTCATCGCTACCTTTTCAAGATGACAACCACAGAAGATGTTCTTAAGGGTAAATACCCTGCAAAAGCCCATGCTAAAAAGGTTGCGGAGTATATCAAGAGCAAAGGCGGGGATATCACTGGGACGCTTTATCTAGAGGGGCAGAAAACGAGGATGATTGAAGTGAGGTCTTATATGCTTCTCTATCTCGCTTTGTTCTATGCCATATCGCTCTCTGCAAGAGAACTCCTTCTACACGTCTAGAAATATATTCTTTCATATGGAAACTGGGAAGAGGAGCGGCAGCATTGTCATAAGCTTGTCGGAGTTCTTGAATCATCGTTGTAGCTCGCGTTCTTGAGCAAGCGTTTCTTTCTCTCATATCCACTTCCAGTATCATTAATACCCTATTCAGGATTAATAAGAACTTGCTAATCTGGAGGACTTAGGATAATGACGAGCCGATGCCATTTAGGTGAGTCTTCCGTTACCTCCATTTCCAGCAGTATTCTGCTTCCCTGTAATCTTCTATCACCAATCATTTGCTCTTTTAAGACCTGCGCTCCTATTCTGCGTCTTAGGGTATTCCATTGATATTGACTTTGTCTTAGACAGCGTCGCTACTTCTATTATTTAACCGGATGTGCACTACCTGATTGCTACTTTACTTACGATATGAAGACTAAGAAATCTACCTTATTCATTCCTCCCATTGATCCGGACGAGGTTATGTGGTCGGGACTGCCGATGACTCCGGAGGAAGCTCTAAAAGCGTGAGTGTTATTCAGCTATATTTTCATCGTTTTAACGGTCCCTTGCGTGCCTTTGATATGCATTTTATCTCTTTTTAACCCGTCTTGAATGATTTCCATACGGATTAAAGTATAAGCTTTTCACCTCATGTCGAAATTTTAGAGCATTTTTAAGTAAACACAGAATCTCCTCTCCAATATATATTCCCCTTGCAGTTCTATCACCCCTTTTCCAGTCCGTCCCAAAATAACCAGGGATACCTAAACCCAACCACAGCTACGACATTGACGCCGTCCTCCCTACCACCGAAGTGAACGCCGAGCTAACCTCCTCTTCCACGCCCAAAACCACCGTTTACGCCATCCCAAACCAAGTCTCCGACCACATAACCTTCCTCTCCTACAGCGCCAAAGACTTCGAGCTCCTCAAGCCCGCCATCGAAATCTGCCGCGTCGTCAAAACCCCCTACGAAATCGCGCTAATCCGCCACGCCAACGCCATCTCGACCGCCGCCCACACCGCCGTCATGCGGGCCGTGTCGACCGCCGCCAACGAGCGCGACCTCGAGGCGCTGTTCCTGAAATCCTGCATCGAGCGCGGCGCCCGCGACCAGGCCTACCACTCCGTCGTCGCCGCCGGCACCGCCGCCGCGACCCTGCACTACGTCCGCAACGACCAGCCGCTCGCGGGCAAGCTGAACCTGCTGCTCGACGCCGGCGCCGAGGTCGCGTGCTACGCGTCGGACATCACGCGCACGTTCCCCGTCTCGGGCGCCTTCGGCGCCGAGAGCGCCGCCGTCTACGATGTCGTGCTGCGGATGCAGAAGGAGTGCATCGCGATGCTGCGGGCTGGCGTGCGCTGGGACGACGTGCATGCGCACGCGCACCGCGTGGCCATCGCGGGCTTGCTGCGGCTGGGGATCCTGAAGGGCGTGGCGGAGGACATCTTTGCCGCGAGGACCAGCGTTGCGTTTTTCCCGCACGGCTTGGGACACTATCTCGGAATGGACACGCATGATTCGGGCGGGAACCCGGATTATGCGGATCCGGATCCGATGTTTCGTTATTTGAGGGTGAGAGGGACGTTGCCGGCTGGGAGCGTCATTACGGTGGAGCCGGGGGTGTATTTTTGCAGGTTTATTATCGAGCCGTATTTGAGGGATCCGAAGCATAAAGGGTTTATTGATGAGGGGGTTTTGGAGAAGTATTGGGATGTTGGGGGGGTTAGGATTGAGGGTGAGTTTGGACTTGCTTTCTGATGGCGGATTCTGTGATGCTTGGTGGTATTGCTGGTCTCACGTTTTGAGAGTCAAGGGGTGGTGGTGGGGTAGGGGGAGGAGGGAAGGTGCCAATAGTGTACTGGACATGGGCTAACTCATTTTTGCTTTGACAGACAACATCCTGATCACTGACTCCGGCTACGACAACCTTACGCCGACTCCTAAGGAAGTGCACGAGATGGAGAAAATCATCCGTGGCGAGGCATGATTGTACAGTTTCGCTCTGGCATCTGATTGCAGTTCTGATGGATTGCATAGCAACGAGCGTGATGCTAGGGATTGCTACGTAGTTGCATGAGTATGACTATTTAGAATCACGACAGAACGGTTTACTTGAAGATAGATGTGGGAGGGCGATTAAGATGGATTGCTTGTCTCCACTCAGACTTTTACGTTTTCTTCCGTGCCATTGTTACAATGATTAAGTGTAGCCCATCTAAGCCGGATAAAATAAATACAGATATCATTGCATTTATCACATTCCTATTCCACTTTATGCACATCACCATATTGACAACCCCGCATGGAACAATTCAATTGCTACGGCTCCTCCTCAATATCATAATATCCAAAATTAACAGTGAAAATCTAACACATTCACCAAACTCTTTCTAGAGCCAGCTCAAGCACTCTTCCCATCGGCCTCCTTGATGTTCAACTTACTAACATCGACATCGTGGAACGCGCGAACCTGTCACGTCAATCAGCACCAGCTTCCCAACCCCTTCTCCCGCTTTTTCTGTTCAAAGCAAAGAAACCAGGCCGAAAAGGTTACACTCACATTGATAGCCATTATATCCGGGTAGTAGTCGGCCTTGATACTCTGGGCCATCAAGCTGCTCCCGCAGGTCGGGCAGAAGGAGTGCTGAATACGCTCTTGGGCGAAGGTGTATTTCTACACAACGCAGCGGGTTAGCAAAACAAGTGCACACGGCAATTCGCCTGCCCGCTTCTCTCCACTCCTACACATGTCCGTCTCCCACCCCATCCCTGTCCCGCGCTCTTCCCGCTCGCCCTGCAATTCATATCTCCGATCTCTTCCCCGCCATCCCCCATCCACGCTCCGGAATTGTAGAAAGAGACAGGGGAAAGGAGGGGAGGAGAGAGCACGAAAAAAAAGGAAAACCCAAACCCACCGTCATGGCCCCCTCCCCCTTCTCGAACTCCACGTTCTTGCTCGGGACGTAGATGAACAGGTAGCCGTTGCGCAGGCAGATGGAGCAGTTGCAGCTGCTGACGCTGGATGCCGGGTGGTCGAGCGGCGGGGAGGCGGTGACGCGGTAGGCGACGGCGCCGCAGTGGCAGGACGCGTTGTAGGTTGCTGAGGGCGCGGGTTCTGCTGCTGCTGCTGCGGCGGCGGCGGCGGGGGTTGCGTCGTTGCTGGTGGTGCTGGTGGACATGATGGGGTGGAAGGAGGGGAGAGGGGGAGGAAGTAGATTAGGTGGAGAGCTATGAGGGGCGGTTGGAGGGGGGAGAAAGGTTTGGTGGGATTGGAAGGGGGTTGGATAGGCAATTGGTGTTTGTTATGATGGCTGGAGAGGAATTGAGGCGGTTGAGGAATTTAAGTCGGACGGCATGCTCGCGCTGCCTTTTATATATCCCCTATACGAAGCACTACTTCAAAGCATTAACGTTATTTCCACCAACGAAACACGGCTGCTATCGGACTTTCACATCTTTGCCGCTCCAGAACGACCCTGGTTGGCTACGGCCGAACTGGCGGGGAAAGAAGGCAAGGTAAGAAGGGCTGAGAGTGAGAAGGGCTGAGGGTGCGAGTCAGAAGAGGGTGCGCGCACCGCGCGTCCGCGGCCGTCACCCGTATGCACGAAGTCAGGTGTGTGGCGGCCCCCCAATCGAGGTTGAGTGATGGGTTGGATGACTCATTTCTGCCTCGCTCGGGCTGCAAGGCGTTTTTGGTTTCGACTTCCTTAACGTTATGCGGCAGTTGGGGAGGGTCTCGGCCCCCCTTGTTTGGAGGTGAGCGGGGGGAATCGGTGGGTTTGATTTGGCCGTACGTCGCTGCGTGAGAGCGGGTGGCTAACGTTAACCTTCTAACTTCTAACTTCTAACTTCTGACATCTGACGTCTGACTTCTCCCATGGTGAGATGGATGGGTCAAGGAGTTGCGGTCAGGCACGGGCAATGCGAAACTTTGTTGTACGTCTTATTCATCTTGCTCGTTCTTCGTTTGTCTTTGTTGGGCGGTTTAGTATCAATTGGACAGCTTTACTGCAGTCATACAAAGTACCCCCAAAACACTTAATTAGAGTCCGAGACACCTGCAGCCTACCACACCGTATTCTAGGAGCAATTGCCTGAAAGAGGAAATTTTTCTTTTCCTTTTCTTTCTTTTTCTTTCTTTCTCGCATGCGTTGCAGCACAATAGACTGTTGTAGCATGTTAGACTACGGCCGAACTGCCGATCACAATCCCCCCAAGCACGTGTAGGCCACCTCTTTGCATCTCGTTGTAAGTGCGTGTTGACCGTGCCGATCAAACTGCGCGGAATTATACCTCTTCTGTATAGAATTATACCCGGAATAGGTAGAGGCACGTTAAAATGGTCGTGCTTGGCTTTAAAAGGTATCGCCAAGATCAACAGGCGCTTACAACGAGATGGGAAGAGGTGGTGTATTTTTAGGCGGGCGCTTTGCTGTATCGAGGCCCACCTTTGACGCGATGGAGGCGGAACGAGTGTGTGCCGGCGGTTGGCTGCTTGGGTTGGCTGCTTGGGCTGGGCGCTTGGTGGTTTGCTTGGGTTGGTCTGCTTGAAAGTCTGCTGCTAAGAATTGGACAAGGCTTGCTACTTGGCCACGGGTCGGAGATTGAAGGGTCCGTTTAGGTCGTGTGCCCCACCTTCCAACAAGGGCAAGCTATGCGTGTATTGCCAATTAAACCCGCTACCACTCATACCTAGCAATTCTCTCCTCCAGAGCACTGTAGAGTGTGCTGTCCATGATTCTAAAAAAGGTCTGATGCTGCGAAGATAGCATTACACTTTTGCACGCGACACAAGCAACCTATTAGGCTCTAGCACCCGGGTATGATGCAAGGTTGGCAGTTTCAGAAGTCCATCAGGAGTCCATCATTCCTTCGTCCTTGTTACTCTGCTTACAAGCGATTCCGATGCGGACCTTGGCGTGCGTCACAGCTTTGTCCGTCTACAGGGTGGCTTAATTATTTGGGTCCCAAAGTTCTGCCGGCCAGCAATCTACATGCAATATATTCTACAAAACATCACTGTATAATATTGACCTGATGGCTTTACCATCTAAATTAACTAGTATTTTACATCGCTTCGGCATTTCTACAATACGTGCACGCACCTCCTCCATGGTTATCGCCTCTCACTCCTCCTGCAGCACCCGTCTAAGTTAACCAATCAATTTCTACTCCCTCCTTCGCGCGCACTGCTTTAGTATATTCCATATCGTCTCTATAGGATTTAAATCGGGTAATTAGGCTAAGTAGGTAGGGACATCTATCTAATTGGCGTCTTTAAGCTTATTAGTAATATTATATTATATTCTTATGCTATATAAAGGACTACTATTTTCCCCAGTAATTTGGAGTCATACGCAGAGAAGAACTGGCTTCATTTAATAGTATCTGCTTCTTTAGCCTTTATAGATGGGGAGGAGTAGAAGGAGGCATAATTAGGTTACAATTTGCTATATAATTTATGTGTATTAATGTCAAGTGACGAAGTCACCTGAACGTATATGCATTGTTCTGCACAGCTGTCATTCGCTTACCTTTTGTGGTTTGTGCGGTGGCTGGGTGGTGCGGAGCTTGTCACGTCACATTTGCTGGCAGAACTTCGGGACCGCAAATAATTAAGCGACCCACATCGTTTGTCGGACATTCTTTTCGCCCGTTGTTGAGGGCGTCGCCACACGGGCGAGGCGTACCGGATTCCTCTAGATGTCCCCAGCTGTCTCTTCAACACCCACAGTATTATTTTAATGCTCGCATCTCTCCCTCTGTGCTGAATCCAGTGCTGAAGCAATAGCAGAACCTGAGCTCCTTGCTGTTCCTTGACCGTTGCTTGACTGGGAAAAGTGGATCAATGTATGCCAAGTATGCCATGTATGCCAAGATGCGCCCCTTTCGGAGTGGACATTGCGATTTTTAGGATGGCCAGCGGTAAATTGACACCCCCTAATTGGTATACGGACACCCCCCAATTGATATGCGGACACCCCCCACTAATTTAGTTTAGTTCCTGCCTGATCAAGTTAGAATATCACGTGCGTTTGACTTGTTTACATCTGCATCGCGAAAATCAAATTATTAAAATGCAACTTTTATGACTGCAACACCACGATCAAGTCTTGATTCTAGTTATAGTACAAGTAGTAGAGTCCAGATTAGATTTAGAATGCGCCAAAGGAGCCCTCAGTAAAATTCTCCTGAAAGGGCAAGTCACCTAGGCCTCTATAAGCCTGTTGAATATTGCCGCCGACACCTTGTACGTCATCCGTAGTAGTATTTTGACTTCCACCACTACCCCCATCACCTAAAATATTACCCATCTGCTCCTGAGTCGATTAATCGGATTGTGCAGTGCTTTGTGAGGCATCGCGCGAACTGATTTGGGTGCTACCACCTCTGCTTAATGTCTGTAAGCTGCCTCCGCGGGCACGCCCACGCCCACGCCCACGCCCGCGCATAGTATATCCAGTATTTCGCTTAAATGCTGATGGCTCGCGGCGAGTCGACGTATCAACCCGATTAGGAGTTGCAGAGCCAGCTGGGTGGTGGGTTGAGAGCCATGGTAAAGGTAGGGATAGGTGAGCCAAATGCGAGGTGATGTCTTGGGTATGGGCGCGCGACGATTGTTCGCGATGCAGATGTAAACAAGTTAAACGCACGTGATATTCTAACTTGATCAGGCAGGAACTAAACTAAATTAGTGGGGGGTGTCCGCATATCAATTGGGGGGTGTCCGTATACCAATTAGGGGGTGTCAATTTACCGCTGGCCTTTTAGGATAGGCTTCACTCTTAGAAGCCCTTCTTGCTCACGACACCCCCCCCCGGAATCCGCGCGGCAGTGATCGTCATCATTCTGTTTGCATAGCCCTCTCTTGCTCTTCCTCTACCTTCTACTCCTACATCCTTCTTACTCTCTTTTACCCGCTTTATAACCACCACATCCCGCTTCTTAGGGGCCGATACTTGCCGCGTCATCCTACCTCCCGTGCATACAACTTAGCAAAACATTTGAATTTCATTTCAATACCACTACTCCTGTCGACTTCTCTTACACTTTTTACTGCCTTTCGGTCCCGGGGCTGGTCTCCTTGTACATATTGCGGACTTCCATTATATCTTTGGATCCTTACCGCAGTTTTTTGATCCGGAAGGATCTACCCCCCTGATCACTCGCCAATTCTTGGTCCTTATCACCACCATGACCATGGCGATGAATGTCACGGTTCCCATCGAGGAGCCAGAATGGAACAGCAAGCCTGCGTGGAAGTTGCCAGGATGGGCAGAACCAATAGTGCGTCGCGTTTCGCATTATTGTGAGAACTTTAGATTATCATCCATCGCTAATGCAGAGCCTTGTTATCAGATTGTCGCATCTATTTTGCTCACAGCCATGTTCATGACGAGGAGGAGGGGCTTCCGCATATTTGACAAGCCGAGGTCGCGATATAATTCCCTTTTGGACAGTTCCGAGTCGAGTCACTCCTCGGACGAATTACTAGCCTATAACTCCAACGACGACGATGACCTCGACGATTACTTAGCGACTTCAAAGGACCCTCCCAAGCAACGCAACTGCTGTGGGACGGTTATCCATACACCTAATTCCTCGCGTTTCAAAAACAACATTCATAGCCGCATCCTTCAGCGATTTCCTTTCCTAATTGAAATGTTTTATTGGATCATCAACTACGCATTTTACCGCATGACATCGATCACTTCGCAGAGAATATTCGCCAAAACGGGTATTTGGAATGTTGCTCAGTCGCATGGCATTGCGGTGTTGGAGACGGAACAATTCAGCTGGATCAGCTTTTTATTCCCCGTGCCTGAGAGGAGCGTCCAGCAATGGTTTATGCACGGCCATCAGGATTCCCTTACCGTCTTGAACAAAGCGTACGCGCTGATTCACATCCCTGGAACCGTTGGGTAAGCCTTTTCAAAAATGCCCACCTAATCAGATTAACTGATATAAAACCTTGGCATGTACTGATACACGCACAGCTTCATCTGCTGGTACTACTACGTCGCTCCGTCGCACAAGACCTTCGCCGTCGTCCGCCGCACGATAACGCTCACAAACTTCTGCGCCTTCCTCACCTTCGTCCTATACCCATGCATGCCGCCGCGGCTCCTCCCCGCCGAATTCGGCTTCCTCGACACCGTGCGCCACGACGACGCGCAGAGCGTGTGGATGAGCGGTAAGTACGTAAACACGCTGGCCGCGATGCCAAGCATGCACTTCGGCTACTCCTTCTGCATCGGCTGCACGCTGATCTACCACTCGGGGCTCTTCCGACGCACGCTGGAGAAGGGCGAGAGCCGCAAGTCTGCTTTCTGGAAGCTGTTCTACCTGCTGCTGGGTGTCGGCTACCCGGCCTTCATCCTGACCACGATTGTGGCGACCGCCAACCACTACTACCTCGACGCCATGGTCGCGACCTGCTTCGTTTTCTTGTCGTTTGCGTGTAACAAGGTCTTCTATGTCTTTCTCCCGCTCGAGGACCTCCTGCTGTGGGTCATCCGTGCCGATAAGCCGGTGCCGACGACGGGCGATCAGTTAAGGGAGCGCGGGGGTAGGATATGAAGCGCGCTTTAGATCCTCCCCCAGATCCTCCCCCAGATCCTCCCCCAGATCCTCCCCCAGATCCTCCCTTATCTCCTCCGATTCGCATTTCCCTTCAAATACTTATATGAATAGGCTGTACTACTTAGACCTCATCCAGCATCCTGAAGCGCGGCGCTTGCTTTTTCTGTACACTTGGTTTTTTTTTCCTCCCTGCATTGGCATCAGCCTCGGCGTTTTTCCTGCAGCTGCATTTTGGGGTTCTGGTGGGGCATTTTGTTTGAAGTTGTGTGCACCGCATGCGTGCGCGCTGCGTGTATGTATATGTGTGTGTTCTGGATAAGCAAGCGTGGGTCTGTTTGGCAGGCTTTGGAGGGAAAAACGGGCAGAATTTATATATTGCGCGGTTCGTGCTGCGGCCGGATCGGTGCTTGATCGGTGAAAATAGGTATGCTGCTGCTCACACCCGGGTGAGGTTTGTGAGTTCGGTCTCGCTACACCCATTAAATATAAATTGCCATCCATATATCCACAATAAAGGCCTTTTTTATTGTGATCTATATTATAGAGGGCTGATGTAAGGTCACTACTATTATATTCACGACTTTTCTTAATTAATTTTGGTTGTGTTTTAATGGTACAGGCCTGATTCGCAATTTCTGTCTTGCTGCCTTAACCGAACTCACAAACCTCATCCAGGTGCTTAGCTGCTTTTTGGTTACCTCAGCAAGCTCAGACGCGATTCCGTTGGTGCGGAGTCAATCGGTCTAAGACTCCTAATAGCGTAGAGGATAACTCCGTCCTTATCCTTATAGACCGTTTTATAAAGCTAATACGCTACTATCTAGTGCGTGAGATAGTTAATACTACGCAACTTGCAGAACTCCTATTTAGAGTCTTTGCGTAAATAGGGCCTCTAGATAATATCATCTCTAACGTGTTTCACCACTCTATTTCTCACCAAAATTCATGAAAATTTATATATATCTTACTTCTTCTCTCTTAATTTTAAAGAATTTTAAATTAATTTACTTAGTAATTATAGATATGTGGAGATTAGAGTAGAAGTTATGGTCTAAAACTATATCTCTATAACTATAGATTTATCTAAAATTAAAATAAGCTTAAATATAAAAATTTAGAAGTTAATTATTAAGTGGTTGTTGAGATATTATACTGTGGTTTTTATAAGTTTTGGTAAGTGTCGGTATACTCGCTTTATCAACGTGCACGAATATCACTTGTAGTGGTACGTATGCGGTGTTGAAGTTGGTAGTTAATTGTTGTCTAGAAGTCAGGGGTTGCTCTAAGTTAGATTAGCTAGTCTCGCCTCATAGTCTCGTAACTACGTTATGTAATTAATGTTCCGACACTGGAGCAACTCTAAAAAGAAGGCTATCTATACTACAAAGTTAAGTCTACTTCTAGACTATTTGTAGCGTATACGCAATAGCTAGCTCTTCCGTCCATAATACGCAATAGCTCCACCTTTAATTCTAGAGCGCGTCGCCTGTTGGATTCTGCTATACTGTTAAACCGGCCAATCAGGATTTTCTATCCCCGGGATAGAAAATCGCTATTGGCTCGCCTGCTACTAGCGCCTTGGCGGCTGGCTCTGTATAATACGAGTCCGTACCTACCGAATCCGTTCGTTCAACCCACCCTACAGCCCGTAATTCGACTTGATTCGTGTTAATAAGCTATAATAGTGCCGTACAAGGCTTGCCCTTTGTCATAGCGTCCGTAGGGTTAGTATCTCTATTAATCCACTTAACTTCGGTAATTTGTCTTCGTTTGTAAGCTTAGTAAAGGCATATTATATTAATTATTAAGCGTTTCTCTTGCGTAGTTCCTAGTCGGACAAGACAGTTATATAAGGACTTTAAATTAGTATAAAGAACGAGTGGTAAGTTAACCTATAGGACCTTGTCTAGCGTAGATTTAATTGTAGCGCCTATGTTAAAACCGTGCGCCATACTATATAGCTCTAAGGCTAATACACTCCTAGTAACTCTTTTGCACTTAATTAAGGACCAGTAGACGATATTTGCCTTATTTAAGGCGTCTGCTAGTATAAGTACGTAGCCGATTTGCGAGGATAGGTCCTTGTTATTAGCGAAAAAAGCGTCTGTAAATACTAGGAGTTATAAAGTGTTAATGTCTAGCTTAATAAACTTTAGGCCTCTATTTGCGTTCTTAATCTACTAGCTTAATTGCTTATTAAGACTCTTTATATTGTCTTTAGCTGGGTTAATTGCCTGGGTAGTAAAGGATAGGTTAAATAAGGCCTCTGGCTGACAGACTAAGGCGATATAGGCTCCTCTGGCGCGTTAAGCGATATACTGGTCCTTTAGCGTAAGTAGGCCATGCGTAACTCCTTTAGAGCTAGTACTGTCTACTAGCGTAGTGTTAACCACACTAAGGTTCTTACACTGGCGCTTTTACGTTAGCGTAATACTCCTATCTTATATTAATTAAATGAGTCCTCTGTTGAACTTAATTAGTATATTAGCGGTTAGTTGCTCTTGCTCCTTAGCCATAAATTCAGCCTTGTATAGTTCGCTTTATTTAGCCTCTGTAAAGGTATTATCTGTAAGGAACAGTATATTATTAGTCTATAGGCCGACGATTCTGAAAGGCTTGTTGCTGTAGAGCAAATAAGGGTTGTATATAGACTGGTCCATTCGCAGCTAATTAACGTAGTGTAAATAGTAGGTCTTAAACCAGTGGTTTCCAGCTTTAGGTACTCTGTAAAGTAGCTTTATAACCTTTAGAATGGAGTCCGTATTAATTCCCAATTATTTATTTAGCTTATATGGTGGTTATATATAGAACTCGCGGTTTAGATTTATAGTAGACTGGACATAGGCTTATAAGATATCTTAGAGGTAGAGTTATATCTGCGGTAGTATAGCAGCGATATAGAGAATTAGCCGCTGGCTAACTTATTAAATTATTAGTAACTAAATAAGGACCAGCTCTTTCTCTAAGTTATTATAAGCCTATATAACGAGTTATAATTTCTTAAAGGCTTTATTAGTTCCCTTATTCTTAATCTTATTAATAAACCATAAATTAAAGAGTCTGACCCCCTTTAGTATATTATATAGTTTAATAATCTTAAAGATGCCTTTTTTAAGTAGGCCTGTGACCTCCTTTTGTTATAAAGCGCTGAATTAGGTATTGCTATCGTTCTATAAGTAAATAGTAGTGCCAGCCATATTTACGGTATTATTGTCCTATAAGTAGATAGCGATATCTGCAATATCCGCAATATCCGCAATATTACCTATAAAAGCGTCTGTATCTATTATAGCATCCATAACAGTTGTGTCTACGACGGCCATAAGTAATAGGTATTTATGGGGGCGACCTCTACCTCACTTTAGTAGTAGCTGTGGTTCAGCCTTAGGTAATAATTAAGGTTCGGCTGGTAAAGGTACTAGTTTATTTAATTTAGCAAACTCTTATAGTTCAACTGGGTCTTGTGGGTCCAGTAGGTAAGGTTTTATAACTATAAAGCGGAAGGTCATAGGCCCATTTAGTAGCTTTACGGTGTAGGTCTTGCCGTTAACGGCAAGTAGTATATATAGTCCGTCCTAATAACCACTTTAGCTAGTATTGCCTTCTCTCTAGACTAAGACAGGCGAACTAGGTGGAAGGCCGTAAATAGTATTAGTTTATAGTCTATTTCGTATATTAAGAGCGTTAGCGATCTATTATTCAGCTTATAGCTTCTAGATTTCCACTATTGCTTTCTTAATAGCCGCAGCTCGTTGTGTAACTGAAGGTAATAGCGCGTCCAATTTAACCATTCGGGGGTAGGCTCTAAAGACTAGGAGTATAGGGACTAGGCCTTCTAGGCCGGCCGTGTTATTAATGGCTTTAAAGGCCATTTATAGGGCCATCTCCTTACCAATTTTAGGGATTTCAGTTGTAGTGATTTAGTAGGCTCGTTATAGCGGACTATAGTAACGTTCTACTATTCCAATGGAATTGTATAATTCAACTAGAACCAACTTTGTGGTTGCTCCTATAGTAGTAGCGTAGTGCTTAAACTCCTTGCTAATAAAGTTCTTTCTAGCGTTTATAGTGATTAAGTCTAGTGGTTCTAAATAGCTGTTAATCTAGCATATTTAAAGAATGTTCTAAATGTGCTTAGCGCTAATGTCTTATAGCTATCTACTAGCTTGAAATTAAGTTGCTTCATTAACTATATATAGTAGGGGGGAGCCGCTAATATACATAATATTGACGATGATATTATAATTGAAATTAATGTTGTCTTATAAGGTAAAGCAAAATCTACCTAGGAGTCTACTAAACTTCTAGTAGTAGTAGTAGAGTCTAGTTAGCTCTTCAATAGCAAATCTATTAGTATTATAGCCGTAGCCGGCCTTATTAAGAAGCTTTTATAGTTTATTAACTAACGGGTAACCAAATCGATGGTATAGGCGTTATAGTTCTACGTTAGTTAGGTAGTAAGGGTTTGTATTAAAAGACTTAACCAAATAAGACTATAAGGAGAAGCTCTATAAGAGAAATAGGTGGCCAAATTGTCTAACTACTGGCACCCTTTTAGTGCGAGTAACGATGACGTCCTTTAGGTTATTGTATTTAATATAGAGTCTATCCATATCTACTAGGCAAAGTAGGAAAGGAGTATCTGCTTTAACAATATAGAATTATACCTTACCTACAGGGCTATTGACGTCTATAGTTCTAATAGACGTAGAGGCTCCAATCCCGAATTAGACAGTTACTTAGCCCTTAATTAACATATTAAAGCTTACAGACTTATCTATGGCCTATAAAGCTTGGAATTGGCTATAGCCAGCTATAGACTTACGCGAAGCACCTATATCGATTATAATTCCTATAAAGACCATCAAGGTATATCGTGGCGCTGTAGTTGTGGCCATACTATAGGCAAATGGGTTGGTCTCCGTGTAAGGTTCCATAGTAGACTCTGTGGTAAGTTCTAAAGCCATAAGCAGGTATATATAAGCCTTATTAGCTAGCTCTATGCTTATAGAGGTTGCTTCCTCCATAGTAAGTGTTCCAAAGGTGGTAATATAGGTAGAACTATTATTAGGTTCTCTAGCATCGCTCCCAGAGCCGTCAGCGTTATATATATAGGCTTTAAAGTCTAAGTTATTATCTTCATCTCTTTTGCAAGCAGCGATATATTGCTTAAAGTAGTTATCAAAGTTGCCCTTATTGCGGCCCTTAATATTAATAAAACATCTCTTATAGTTGTCTCTGGACCGATTACGCTCCTCCTCTATATGTTTCTACGAACGGCAGTCCTCCTTCTTACAGACGTAGCACTTGGCCTTTAGTCTGCCGTTAGTCCTATAGGGGCGATTGCTACTATAGCAATTAGTGTTCGGTCTTAATTCTGGTTATTTCGGTAGTAGCGTTAATCCATAAAAAAGGCTTAGTAAGATAATCTTATTAAGGCCTATAGGGGGTGTTCTTTTTCCCACGCAATAATAGAGGATTATAGCTTACTAATTAACTAAGAAAGGTCTTCTAAAGGGTTGGAGACAGTAATATGGCATACTAGTACTCCCTAACAAGCAGTAACCAACTTATTTATAAGAATACGGTTTATACGGAAGTCTAGGTATAGTTTATAACGTTACTTTAGCAGCTTGTCTATAAGTAGTTAGAAGTTCTAATAGATTAACTTATTAGGGTTCTTGTCTATAACTCCTTAAAGGGTTATACTGTTCCACTCTATAAGGTTCTTATAGTAGTATTCTAGCCCTTTAAAGAACTGTCGTATATGGTTATAGGCTTTAGAAAAAGGTCTTAACTTAAGGTTACTGTTATAGTAGTAGTCCTAAGTAAGCCCTTTTAGCATACTAGGGAATGCTACTATGTAGCCTTCTAGTAGTAAGCCAGATCTCTTATAGATATTATAGAAGATAGTTAACTTAAAGTTAAAGCTATTACTAACTCTATCATACTTTTAGTTATCTGTGTAGATTTTTATAATTGTGGCTACCTCTTTACTATATCTAGGTCCTTATCTAGGTCCTTATCTAGGTCCTTACTCCCCACTAGGCATAGCTGGTTTAGGTAGTGTATATATATATAGCTGCTATAGTTACTGCGGCTGCTGTAGCTGCTGTGGTTACTGCTCTCTTGGCTATAGCAGTTAGTCAATAAGAGCGTGGATTTGGTTATAATTGGAGGATTAAGGACCGGGAGGGGTAGCAGGGGTAATAGGGGCAGCGATTGGAGTAGCTAGCGGTGCAGCGGTAGGGGTAGATCTAGGGGGGGTAGTAGGGGTAGCGGGGGCAGCGACCGGAGTAGCTAGTGGTGCAGTAATTGGAGTAGCTAGCGGTGCAGCAATTAGAATAGCTGGTAGTACAGCAAGCTTGTCTAGGGTCGCATTAAATTAGTCTTATAGAGCCACAGTAATTATTAGCTTAATATTATTAAGGGCTAAACTAATCTCTTCATCCGTTTATTTGTGAAACTCTTCTTTATTAGCGATGTCCGTTAGTACCTTACTAAGGGAGTATCTCTTATCTTGCTTAACAATATATACTCCTCTCTTAACTAGGTATTTACGGATTCCCATTCTAGTATTAGATTATACTTGTGTAAAGATCTCTAGTATAAAGTCCTTAAAGTCTTCCTAAAATACTGTCCATAATAAAGAGTCTATAAGGTTGGATTGTGTATATAGGTGCATCTTAGTCTCTATATACTCCACTAGATTGTTATCCGTTGTCACAGTGCTGCAATAAAGTAGACTAAATAACTACGTTGTGCTATAAAGAAGAGAAGAAGGGTAAAAGGGGGTATTATATACAAAGAGTAGTGCCAGCCGCCAAGGCGCTAGTGGTGGGCCAGCCAATAGTAGGAAACAGTATGCGTCAGGTTAGTGCTGTGACAGTACTCCCCTCTCCAGAAGGTTTGGTCCCTAAACTAAACAAATAACTTTAAATAGGTAGTACGCGGGACCACCTGTTTTCGCTATAGAAATATTAAAAAATTCTAATTAGTCGGCTTATTAAATAAAGTTGGCGTATAGCGCTCTTGGCGAGAATTTTAACTAATTAGATAACTTTAACCGCTAGTTAAAGTTCCATAACATCTTAACCACCAGAGATTTTTAATATGGTGGTTGGCTATAACCTTAGTATAGCTTTTCCTTATCTTATGCCTAATCTGGGGGTCCTGGCTTCTTAGGGTGTTACTTATAGAAGCGCTATATAGCTTGTTTGCAACCCTTTAGGTCCTCTTCTAGCTGCCAGGTTGTATCCTTATAATATTTCCATTTAATCTTATAAGTTAGGCCTTAGGGGTCTTTGTTGTGTATATTAAGGATTTTTTTAAACTCCTATTTATCTTCTATATTGCCGTTATTATCTCTCTCTGTTACTCGTCCTTGTATATTACGGCGCTCTATAGTATTAATATTTGCTTGGCTAGGGATCTCTTTAGCAGCCTAGAGGCGGACCTTAGATATATAGAAGGATTTATTTACTTAGATATAGTCTAGGAGGTCTACTACAACTGCCCCTTAGTATACTATAAGTACGGGGTATAGGCCGTCCTATTTATTGTCCTATTTCTTCTTAGGTCTGTTTATCTTTATATTTTCTAAGCTAACCATAACTATGTCGCCTTTATAGAATAACGCGCTCTCGTCCCTATGGGTATTGGCATTATCTTTATAGCATTACTGTGAAATCCGGGCTAGGGCCTTGAGCTATATTAATATCCGCTTAAAGCGGTTGGCCATAGAGTCTACGCAGAAGAACTCCTTCTTTACTTATGCTGATAGTGTTAGTGGGTGGGGGCCAGCAGGCTTAATTCCAAGGCGAGGGTTAAAGCTATAGTTTATAAAAAACGGGGAGATGCCTATGCTTTTATTAACTTGGTTATTTGTAACAAATTTGGTAAGTGGTAGGTAGTTAACCTAGTTATCCTATATAAAGCTAACAAAAGCACGGAGGTACTTATTTACGGCAGCGTTAACAATTTTAGTTTGGCTGTCCGTTTCTAGGTACCAGGCTAAGCTTAGTTATAAGGTTATCTTAAGGCGTTCACTTAGTTATTGCCAGAAGTCGCTAACAAATTATGTGCCGCGATTAGAGATAATTATACTTAGTGCACCATAGAGCTTATATATATTGTTAACAAAGCCATTAACTAGCTCCTCTATTAAGAGTCCTATTACTAGAATAAGGTATTATATTTTAGTTAGGCGGTCTATAATAACAAGGATATATTCGTATGCCTTGCTATAGCGTTGGTATACCGGCAGCGTTATAATATAGTCAATTGAAATATTGGTCTATAGGCGAGCGGGTAGTTCTAGTGGCTTTAGGAAACTAGGTGGGGCAGAATAGGGGGTCTTAGTATGAAAGTATAGGGTATAGTCTTTAATAAAGGTAGTCGTAAACTAGGAGATTCCTAGCCACCAGTATATTTGGTTTAAGAGGTTAAGAGTTTTAACCCAGCTAAGGTAACTAGTGGGGCCGCTACTATAAGAGCGATGGATAACTTCTAGGTAGAGGTCTAGGGTATTAGAGATAAAGAGGCATTAGCGGAAGTAGATCTATCTATTAACGATGCTATATTCTAACTTATTGTAATAGAGTAATTTCCTAATCTTCTTTGGCTAATAGCGAGCTTTCTAATTATATAGAGCCGCTACTATATCTCTTGCAAGTTTGTTCTCCTGGTATTTTAACTAGATTAGCTTATCTAGTAACTTTTTAGCTATTTTAGGGTCTAGAGCAGCTACAAACTCCACGTCGTTAAAGTTATAGGATTTATATAGTAATTCTTCTAAGATTGTAGGGTTAACTTTTTAGGGCGGTATAATAACTTAGGCTTAGTGGCGGAGGCGTTTATTATTAGCGTCCTTGGGTTTCGTTCCTAGTAGTTAGCTTAGGGCGTTAGGGAGCGTAGCTTTACTACTAGGTCTATATATAATTATAAAGTTAAACTATAAAAGGAACTCTGCCTACTAGACTTAGCGTTGGTTTAGCTGCTTAGTAGTTATAAACGTCTATAGGTTTTTATAGTTAGTGATAATTTTAAATGGCTCCTCAGTCCCTTATAGCTTAGGACGCCATTCCTCTAAAGCCTTAATAATAGCTAAGAGTTCTTTATTATAGATCTTGTAGTTACACTCCGGCGCAGAGTGCTTTATGGAGAAGAATATAACCGGTCTCAGTTTACCGTTGTTGTTATACTAGGAAAGGACTCTACCAGAAGCCCAATTTAATGCGTCTATCTCTACTACTGTTTTTTTTATATAGTTGTAGTATACTAGTACTGGTGCTGAAGTAAAGGCTCTCTTAAGGGCCTTAAATAACTTGGCTTGTTCTAGTCCCTATAGCCATCCAACATCCTTTCTTAGGAGTTTTGTTATAGGTATAGTAATAGTAGAATAACTTTGGATAAACCTATAGTAAAAGTTTGTAAATCTAAGAAACTGCTATAATTCCTTAACTAAGGTTAGGTTCTCCTATACTTATAAGGCTTGGACCTTTTTAGGGTCCATACTTATTCCTTCTATTAAGATAATTAAGCTAAGGTACTTTATCTTTGTTATATAGAACTCTAACTTACTAATATTAATTTAGAGGCTGGCAGCTTTAAGGCGGCAAATTACCTCTTTAACATGCCTAGTATGGTTAGCTCAAGTTTTAGAAAATATAAGGATATTGTTAAGGTATACTGTATAATAGTTATCTAGTGCGTTATAAAGAATGTGGTTAATATAGTTCTGGAATATAGCTAGGGCATTATAAAGGCTAAATAGGGTTACTAGTATCTTATAGAGCCCAAATCGGGTAATAAATACTATAAGCTATTTATAGCCCTTAGCAATACGGATCCTGTTAAACGCGGTGATAATATTAAGCTTAGTATAGAATTTGGCGCCATATAGGGCATTAAGTGTCTTACGGATAAGTAGGAGCAGGTATTAGTTTTTAATAGTAACGCTATTAAGCCCTTTATAGTTATGGCAGATCCTTACCCCTCCTCCTAGCTTAGTAGCGAGTAGGAGCGGGGCTACGGCGGGGGACGTTAATTCTTAAATAAAGCCTTTATTGAGCATCTTATCAATCCATTTCTTAACACATTAGAGCTTAGTAGGGGAGAGTGGGCGGTTCTTATGGTACAGGGGCTGCTTTCCTAGCATAATTTCGATTTTATGGTCCTATAGGCAATATAGTAGGAGCTTATTGGCATTCTTTAGGAGAAACCCCTTAATATAATACCTATGTTCCCTTAGGAGGCATTATACAATATTATCCCTAGTTAGAGCGGGTTTGCCTTTTATAAACTTCTTAACGTCTATATCTATAACTTTACAGCGGAGGAACTCAGTATTTATAGTCTAGAGGTTTTCCTTAAGGAAACAGTAAAAATAACTAGGGAAGACCTTGCAGGCTTCTTCTATTATATAGTTACTATTAACTAAGCGGCAGAAGGATTCCTCTATTAGGTCTAGTATTTTAACTAGTCTAGTAGGGAGTTTATCTATTAATTATTTCCGTTCTTCTTATTCTACTAATTCTACTAGCTCCGCCATATAGATCCTTATTACTTTTACGCCTTTTTATTTACAAAACTGGGCGAAATTCACGGTGCGTACATTTATAATATTGTTTAGGTTAGGGCGTATTTAGTCTTCTCCCAACATCGCGGTAGGGCTGGCTTGTCTTAGTTAGCTCTTAGGAGCGGTTCCTAGGCAGCGGCCTTACATAAGGCGTGCGGGGAGTGGGTATAAGGTTAGGTGTTATAGTAGCGCGGTTTCTATTATCTAGGTTTTAGTAATTCCCTAGTTAGTCCTTGCTATAACGCAGGCTATAGTGTGCGTATATAGCATATGGCTTAGTTCCGGGTGTTAGGCTAGGCGGCTGGGGTTTAAAGGGTGTCTAGGTTAGCGTTAGATTCTTAATAGTAGTGGCGCAAAGCAGACTTTCTTCCTTAGTCTTAGTAAGGCCGGCTAGCCCATTGTTTTAGTCTTAAGTGCTAGAGTAGTCCAGTTTTCTACTATCTCGTTACTTTGCAGCTATATAGGTTCCCCTTTATTAGGAACATCTTCTATTATTAGGGCTTTATATATGGTCCTAGGCACTAGGCTTAGTAGTGCTAAGTATCTATATAGGGCGTCTCTACTACTGTTGGCTATCCCCCACGGGAGGTAGTTCCTAGAGTAGTAGTCTAAGTTAAAGCGAATCTTAAGCTCTCTAAAGTTAGGGTAGGGCTCGTGCTTCTAAAGCCAAGGCATACCTAAGATAATTGGGGTATTAGGTAAGATTTTGGTAATAAAAAAGAGTATAGCTTTAGTATAAATGCTAATTAATATTTAGGCGGTGAAGTAGTCCATAATAAGTAAAGTTAGGATACTGTCTGCAAGGCGTAGTAGCCTAGGTGCCAACAGTTTCTTAATTATAACGTTATATTTTCTTATAATAGACTCTACGTTGGTAAATGCTATTGTAGTACTACCTAAGTCTACTAGGCTTACTATATTAATGAAAACTTGGGGGTATAGGTTATATAATAAGGAGAGTTGGGTTTAAATAAGGATTAATTTCTTATTACTATTTACTAATCTAAGATTAAGTGGCAGTTTACTAATAAAAAGGACTAATTAGTTTAGTAATAGGGACCTAATCTTCTTGTCTTCCTCCTTATATAGTTTAGACTCTTGGACGCGACTTAGTCTAAGGGTCTACCTTTTAATAACTAGGGTATAAAGCTGTCTTAGCGGGGCAATCTAGTATCTATTTAGCTAGCAGTGTTAGTCTTAGTTGGGGTATAAGGAGACGGCACCTTACCAACAATATAGCCGTGTTTATATTCGCTAGCGCAGAGTTGCCAATTCTAGACGTTGTTAACGGGTTAGGCTTCCATATAGGGTATTATTTAGAGTGACTAAGCCATAGGGTTAAAGGGGGGGAGTTGTCTACCGCGGCTATAATAGACTCCGTGGTTGCTACGTCCGCGGTTATTAGTTTACGTTATTTAATAGGCTGGCATTAGGACTAGGTTTACTGTTATAGTAGGGTTATAAGCGTCCTTCTAGTAGCCAGGTAGGCCATAGGTAAGGCACAGTCTATTATTAAAGCAGCGCTTGCGCTCTGTGTCTAAGATTCTATTAAGGTCTATAGGTTCTCCAGTTGCTACTAGGGTTAGGGTTAGGGTTAATATAGGGGCAGGAGCTTAAGCAGGTAGGCGGTAGTTAGTATTCTTAAGGTTAGCTTAGTATATATAGTTTATAAGGTTCTTAGTAAATATATCTATCTACTTACTCTAGCCTGTATAGTTACTATTATTAATTTTATAGGCAAGTTCAAGTACTAGCTCTTCTATCTTTAGAGAGATAAACTTCTAGAGTAGATCTACCTTCTATTTATCTATTTTCCTAGTATAGACTATTAACTTATCAAGCTCTCCCTTTTAGGACTAGTAATTACGCTCGCCCTAGGGAAAATAGTTAAGCTTGTTTTTTGCAACCTGGGTTATATTAAGGACCTTATAGTGGGCAGTAAGCTCTTTAAGTATATCTTCTTTAGTGGGCTATTTCTATATAGATATATCGTTTGGGTTCTTGTGCATAAGCTCTAGGCCCTACTTAATAAACTTATAGGCCTTGCCCTCTAGTATATCCGAGATATAAAGGATCTGGGATTGGACTATATTAAAGTAGTCCTAGTTATAGTCAAAGACTCCTTTAATCTTAATGTACTAGGTCTTAAAGTTGGCTTATTATTCTAGCGGGGTGCCTTTTCCGCTAAATATTAGCGGGTTTTTAGACATCCGTTTTTTCTGCTAGGTTACTACCGTTGTTATAGGGGTTAATTGTTTAAGAGCGGCGATAGTTTCTATTTAGGAGGCAATAAGGGCATTAAGGCTTTCGTTAGCTTTCTTATTGGCGGTGTTTGTGTTATATATAAACTATAGTCCCGCTTTAATGTTACTAAGGAACTTATTAGTATAGTTAACAAGGGTATAGTAAACTTTGTTAGCTTTAAAGGTTTTAGGGTATAGTAGGGAGCGGCGGATTATCTATACGATATTAGGGTGTGTCTATATAAAGAAGTCTACAAAAACTTTACAGGGGTTCTAGGTTTTGGCCATTTTGGCGTTATTAATATTGCCTATTTAGGTGATCTTTGGCACTGGGAAAAAACTAAGGATTATTCTAAGACTGTGGTAGGTTATAGCGTGTGGACGCGTTGCGCGCAGGTCGCGATTGCTCTGGGGCGGAGATAACTGGGATATGGGGAATCAGTAATCGCGATAGGGCGCAATTAATAATAGCACAAACTGTTACAGTGCTGCAATAAAGTAGACTGAATAACTACGTTATGCTATAAAGAAGAGAAGAAGGGTAAAAGGGGGTATTGTGTATAAAGAGTAGGGCCAGCCGCCAAGGCGCTAGTGGTGGGCCAGCCAACAGTAGGAAACAGTATGTGTTAGGTCAGTGCTGTGATATCTATAGCCATCTCCAAGTTAATTCCGTTGCTGTATTTAGCAATTCTTTCCTTCTAGTTAATTTCCATGTTGTCGTGTTTTTATATATGTTTAGTTTAAGGTTAAGGTTTAAGGTTAGGATTAAGGTTAAGGTTAAGGTTAAGGTTAAGGGTGTAAAGGTATATATATATCCTATTAAAGAATCTATAGTTCTTAGACACTATAGATAATTCTTAATAGAGATATAGTCCTTTAGGCGATCTAACGCGTTAACAGTTAAGTTAATACGTGGTTTTAAGCTTTAAGGGTCCTCTAGGCAATCTAATACGTTAACAGTTAAGCTAATACGTGGTTTTAAGCTTTAAGGATAACGTAGCTCTCTTTAAGTAAAAATACGATTCTCTAGGCGATCTGACGCATTAGTAAGCTGATACATGGTCTTAAGCTTTAAGGGTAACGTAGTTTTCTCCTTTAACTAAAATAGGGCGATAGCTCTACAATTTAACGCGTTAGCAGTTAAGCTAATACATAGTTTTAAGCTTTGTTATTGCGTATTTCCTAATCTATACGTCTACTGATTAGTGTTAGTATACTCGCTTTATTAACGTGCACGAATATCACTTGTAGTGGTACGTATGCGGTGTTGAAGTTGGTAGTTGATTGTTGTCTAGAAGTCAGAGGTTGCTCCAAGTCAGATTAGCTAGTCTCGCCTCGTAGTCTCGTGACTACGTCACGTGATTAATGTTCCGACAGTGAGAAAACAGAGTGGGCCACTGAGGTGGGGTGAGCCACTGAGTGGTGAAACACGTTACGGTCTGACCTTGCTGAGGTAATGAGCTTGCTGAGGTAAGGAGCAAAAATGGATTTCTCCTTCCTTTTCGGGACTAGCGGTTTTCCCCCTATAAGGTTGCTGAGGCTTTGGGCCTTTGGGGGGCCTTTAGGGATATAGACCGCCTAAAATCTTGTTGCTTAGGCGATGGAGCCCCCATAACTTTGGCGACCTTATGAGAGTATCTGCTAGTCCCAAAAAGGAAAGGGAAATCCATTTTTGCGCCGTCCTCCGTACCTCGTATTGTATCGAAGTATCGTGATATTTTCTTCGTCACGCTTGGAGCGTTCTACGTGAAATCCGAGAGGCTAAATCCGTTGGCGAGACTAAAGCGAGCCCAGAGCGGCCTTTGGTGGCAACTAAATCCAGAAGGGACTAGACCTAGTTAAATAACTAAAACGGTAAAATCCTAAAAGAAAAATGCAATTATTAATACAACGGAGAAAGATTTTAGGAACTACTAGCTGCTATTAAGCAACTAGTCTGTCGGCCGGAATTTGAGGCTATATATTGTCCTAATTAGCGCTGCTAATAGGACCGGTCTTTTTGGTACCAATTAGCGGTTAACAACACTGGAGGGACGCTCAATATTTAGTTGTGGTCCTGTCATACTATTTTAAGTTCAGCTCACGCCACTTCATCCATTTTAAAAATGGCGTTCCTAGGTCAAAAGCCACAGCGGTCTAGACTGACCACATGTTCGATAAGTCAGTGGTAGCTGAAAGTGCAAGGGTTCCTAAATGTCTTGGCGCGAACACCAAAGACAGGGACATTTTACTGAAAGCAGCCTTTCAATAAACATTTTCAGCCATACCTTGAGCCTAGATTCAAGCATAAATGTTAGTATCCCTTCGTCTGGCAGCCAAAACCTCACGCTAGTAGGGGCCCCTTGCGCATACACGTAGTACCGTAATATTATTGGTCCTTACCTTATTACATAAGCATTCCAGAGAACACGAACGCGCTCTGCAGTGTATTCTTTTATATTATACTTCAAAAATGGATTACAATTCTAGCTCCGGTTCTAGCTCTGAACCAGCCAATCGCGCTTTCATTCTAATAATGCCAATTGCTAGTAATATATTATGTAATATGCATTGAAGCGATGCCACTTGACCCCCGGAACCCCCCCCTACTAGCGTGAGGTTTTGGCTGCCAGACGAAGGGATAATGGTACCCCGCGTAGTGAATACTCGCACAACTGAAAAACCATCAAGTCGACGCTTCAACGTTGTATCCGTGATTGCTTCTATTTTACAATGGAGAGGAAACCTGCAGTTGATTCTTCGACAACTGGTCGCCCTAGCGAATACGGCCAAAGAGAAAACCATGCCAGAATGGGTGGGCGATATCGCGAAATTCTACTCGCCTTTTGTATTATCACCGTTCCGATGGTTGTCTTCTCCGGATTGCTCCTTGGACTCGTCTTTCACTTTCAGGTTGTCCACAATGAGTTCATTTCCAAAAACTTGAGCTTTACTGGAGTACGAAATGAGCCAAACGTAATCTATGTCAAAATCAGTGCTACGACTCTCACTACAGTTGCATCTTGGTCAAGTACTGTGGCACCTATTCTCGTTGGGTTTGTTATCAGTCTAGTGTCGTACCCCGTGGCGCGAAGATTTCTTGTAGCTGTCCAGAATAACCAGGCACCGCAACTCCCGACTCCATATCAGCTTTCATTGATACTCCGTATGCTCGCAAGCGGTGGGCCGGCCTCTCTTTGGCATTGGGTCAGTTATACTATTGGATGGAAGAGTTATCGGGAATCCCAACCAGGCCTACTCAAGACAATGGTATCTATCCTATTCACTGGGTTGATTATAAGGTGCACGAACCTAGAAGTCTCACTCAATGAGTATTCCTTTAGACTGATATAAGATAACGTAGTATCCTTGTTTTTGCTACCGACACCTGGCTCCACTTCACGACAAAGACAGTCAATTTCACACAAGTCACGCCGAATGCGATTGAGTCCAACCTCAGTTACATATTATCACCTAACTGCACGAATATCAATTCAACCTTTGAAGGTGGCTGTACCTTAAACCCTGCTGCAACGGCCGTTTTTGTCCTTAATGGCCCTACAGTGCTCAAGGTGTTGGGGAATATCTCGGACACTATAAACGTCCAAACCATCCCGCTGTCTGATGGGCTCCAATATGCGTATATTGGCAATACACCACACCCGCAGTTCGCATCCATCGACTACAGCGCACAAACATGGGCTGTTCAGTCCAGTTGCACACCAGTTACGAGCGAATGTATGGATTCAAACAGATTCTCTGGCCCATATTCCCCATTCGATTGTACATTTGCATTCCAAGGCACTCTCCAATCAAATCCGAATAATAATATGGTGATGGCCTATTTCACAGATTCTACGGGTTCCAACAATGACACGGTGACCAGTGAAATAAACAATCCTTACTATTTCGCTGCAGCTTTGTCCATCAATCAAAATACTGGCCGTGTGAACATATCGTTGCAAGATGACCCTCAGATCGCAATTGCAGTCCACGGGGCGACAGTACTTGCGGTTTTCTGCAACGCCACTGTATACGATGTCGAATACTCTTCTGTTAATGGCACGGTGACCCGGTTCATTACTACCCCAAGCAATGTGTCTACAACAAATATTATCCAGGGAACGCAGCAATACAGCGAAGTTGGTAACGGCAATCTTCTCCAGGCTGCTAGCATTGCAGGGTTTAGCGGCACGGCCAACGAACTCGCAGATCAGTTTGCAATTGCATACAGCCAAGTTGCAATCGGGGCAGCATCAGGTATGGTAATGCCACAGCCTGCACTGGAAGCGCAACAGCGCGAGGATATGTTGGTAGCTCGGGTGCCAAAGGCGCCGTTAGCGTGTCTGGTTCTTTCTAATCTGCTGCTCGTCGTTTTAGGCACGGTCCTGACAGTATTTGCTTTCATATCTGTTCGTGGAGAAACTGGGGAGGTCCAGGCGCGGCTAAGCATTCCTGCTCTAGTTGCGGAGCGCTTCGGTGGTAGGACAGCAAGGCAGGGTGCTCGGTCGGTAGAGGCTTTGTTTGATGAGAGGAACGGAGCGAGAGGCCCTAGGATTGGCGTCACTCGGAGCGTGGAGGGTGGTTATTCTTATGGAGAATGGCAGCCCGCATGAATTCTTCCATGTTCTACCTTCTATCTCGTCGAGTTATATTATGGATGAAGAAATGAAATAGTAATAAAAGTGTACGTGGAAATTATTTCCAAGACGCCACGATGTTATCCCTTAACCTGCTGGTTCGGGTCCTACGTTATCGATAAGAATCTGGCCAATAGGAAGCTCTTGTTCGAGCCTTCGTGATGAGAACTGCAGTGACCTAAGGTTCTTCGAATATGTGATTTCTGTCTATATATCTATCTGTAGAGCTAGTCCTTAGTGTTAAGCCTAGCTAAATGTTCGCTCTAACAGGGCCCTCTCATACAGAGTGGAATTTCGTATACAGAACAGCCCCAACAGGTTCTGACTGACCTCGTACGCCGCTTCCAGCCTGCACTGTCCTCTCTACGCTTTCTTATAGTGTTAACTAATAGGTCTGCGAGAGGCTTCCAAGCGCCCATGTGTGGTGTAGCAGTTGTGCGCCTAGCCTCAATACAGGCTAAGCAGAAGGCCTGTTTTGACCACAGTTTCTTATATAGATGCTCCTTAACCGGGCGCCATGTTATATCCATCATTCCTTTACGCTTTTGTAAGGCTGGCTGCTGTCTAATACAAATAAAGGCGTGGAGGAGGGTATTACATAGGCGTCGACGGAACGCAAGGTATGTATAGTGTTATAAAGTTCGCTCGCCCACAACTCTATAGTTAGAGAGCTAATAGCTATTGCCCACTATAGTGTCTAGTAGGAAGGAAAATAGAGGTTTCCATGTCTTCCTATAGACTCTCTTAGTGTTATAGTAAGACCGTAGCTGGTCAGCAATATTAACACCGCATATCCACAGATTGTACTTATTTATAAACTATCAAACTGGATTGGAGTTCTTTACTACCATCTTACTACTGTCTTCAAGACTAGAACCCTATATCTCACTACCCCGCTACTTACCTCGTATGTCTCATCAAATGTCTTATCAAAAGTCTCATTACCTGTTTCTATTACCGAATAACGACTGTGTCGTCATTCTATTTACAACCTATTTGTCACCTATCTGGTGTATATATAGAGGCTCTAGAAGCCCTCTTTAATAAACAGAGTTCTTATACCTAGTGGTCCATTCAATAGTTATAAGCCTGGGCTAACTACTGCATCATCTTTAATTCCAAAGCCTTTATTCTAATCAATTATTATCTTAATTATAGACAACCACGACAATAAACTCTTAACAAGAAACCAGACCCGTTATTATATTATCCGTTATCCTTATAAGCCTAAACAATTGGAATAAATGGATTAAGGTTATTAAGTTAAAAGCAAATAACAATCGTTTCTGGGAGTATATTAACCTATTAACACCCAAAACTAAACTGCCAAAGCTTAAAGAACCTATTTAAGCCTTACCCAAGGATGCCAATAGCCGGGGGAAGATAAAGCTCGCAGAGCTAGATAAGAAAGAGAAGGAGGAGCTTCATACGCTTAAAGCCAACCATAGGGACAATATAAAGCAGTGATCTTGTTGGATTGGCGGCAATATGGCGTGGATGGCTGGATCCAATTTGCTTTGGCGGTGGATCTACTGATTTAATTGGTGGCGCGGAGTGGATCTTGAAGCTTTGGAGCTCCTGGAGCGCCAGTTCTATACCCAATTAGAAGAAGGAGGCTGAGGGGGAAGGATTAATAAGGTGTTAAAGAGTGGTGTTGAGCTAATTGGTGGAGTTTAAAAATAGGAGTGTTTTCTATATAATCTTGGGGACCTGCCTATATTGCTTTCCTTCTTACGTCCTTCCTCCATACGCAATCGCGCTATAGCTCTATTTTGCCTCCCTTAATTTTATAGAGCGATGTTTTCCTATAAGCGCAGCCGCGCCCACCCGCATAAGCCTTTGCCGCTCGTAAGGCTGCAGAAGCTCTGCCTTAACCGCCTATACTAGTTAGTAAGGCTTAGGGTAAGGGCCTTAAGGAAGAGTTTAACGCAATCAGAGGCTTTAAGGTAGAGAATGCACTTAGCGATAAGGTGAAAGTTATTAAAGACGATGAGATTATAGAGGGAGGTAGTAAGGGAGGTGGTGATCAAATCTAATACCTTTTTAGTAAGTTCAACTACACTCTAATTGTCGAACTGGATCGTATTTCCTTACTACCATCTTGATACTGGCTTCAAGTCTAGAACCCTATGTCTCAATACCCCGCTCCTTACCTCGTATGTCTCCTCGTATGTCTCGTATGTCTCATCGAGTG